>Ga0307372_10002410_pt1 | contig 30990 bp, 31 predicted proteins | sample OX1MG_FD_202533 | JGI IMG/M metagenome (GOLD analysis project Ga0307372, IMG submission 202533) | Soil microbial communities from Risofladan, Vaasa, Finland - OX-1 | ecosystem: Environmental > Terrestrial > Soil > Coastal area > Acid sulfate soil | place: Finland: Risofladan, Vaasa | collected... | reverse complement strand
GTCCGCTGGGTCACCTACGCACGACGCGACTGGGCCGACTACCTCGCCGCCCGGGCCGAAGACCAGAAGAAGACGAACAACGAGAAGGGGAATAGTGCACGGTCGGAATAACACCCTTCCACCAGTAATCCAGGAAATCCAGCGCGGCGCGGTGAGCACCCACTACGGATCACCGGCCGTGACCGCGCACAAGACCAAGCTCGACCCGGCCCGGCCCCAGCTGCGGTGGTGGATCACTGAGCCGGTCGCGCAAGCGATCGCCGTGGCCGAGCGCCTGTCCCGCCACCCCACCCACATCTTCGCCACCTTGAACCCGCCGGCAGCCACCCCGGAAGGGGCCATCCGCAACGGACGGCGCGGCATCGCCGCCCGCGACGACATCGACCTGTTCATCGCCCACATCAACACCGCCGGCCACCGCCTCGGCCTGCAGTCCATCCCCGCCGCGCACGTCCGGCCGCACATGTTCCGAAGAACCATGTCGATCATCACCGGGCAGGAACCCGACTCCGAGATCGCCCTCGGCCTGCAGCTCAAGCACGCCGCCCGCCGGGCCCTGGCCAACGCCGCCACACCCGGCTACGCAGCCGCCGACACCGCCTGGGCGAACGAACTCGGCAGCCAGCTCGAACTCGCCGCAGCCCGGCGCCTGACCGATCTCCTGCACGCCCGCCGCGACGGCCACGCCGTCGCGGCCGGCCCCGGCGCCGCACGCCTGCACACCGGACTCGACAACGTCAACGCAACCCTCGCCAGCGCCCCGGCCCTGCACGCCTGCGCCACCGACCAGCGAACAGAAATCACCCTGCTCCGCGACGAGTTCGCCGACCTGCACTTCGGCACCATCAACCACTGCCTCTGGGACCCCGCCCAGGCCGAATGCCAGAACGCCCTCCCGCCCGGCCAGCGCGGCCAGGCCCCGCTCATCGGCGCCTGCCACCCCGCCCGCTGCCGCAACTCCGCCGTCACCGCCACCCACGCTCCGGCCTGGCTCGCCGAAGAAGCCGACCTGACCGCCATGCTCCGCCAGACCCGCCTGGCCCCGCCCCGCAAGCAAGCCCTGCAGCAACGACTCGCCGACGTCCAGCGCATCACCGGCGCCTGGCACCAGCAAGGACACTGACATGCCCGTCTCCCCAGCCACCGAGACCAAGCTCCGCGCAGCGATGCAACGCCTCCTCGACGGCACCCCGCAGCGCACCGACGGCGCCCTGACCAAGGAGAACCTCGCCCGCGAAGCAGCAGTCAGCCACGCCACCGTCCACCGCGCCGAGACGATCCTCCAGGAATGGAACGCCCGCGCCGGGCAGCCCCCCGCCCCAGCCACCCGCGACATTCCCGGCGACGACATCATCACCGGACTCCGCGCAGCGCTCCGCGACGCCAGCCAGAAGATCACCACCCTGAACGGCAGGCTCGACGCCCTCGCCACCGTGACCGCCAACCTCTACCGCGAGAACCAGGCCCTCCGGTCGGCACTCGACCGCCGCACCCAGCTCGCACCACTACCCGGCAAGGAAGGACATTGACGAACCAGCCAGAGACGATCACAAACCGATCACAATCCCAGGCCAGCCGAGCTGAGATGAGACACCCGCTGAGACAGCGAACTGTCCATAACAACGGAGTAGTCCCCCAGCAGGGCGCCATTGCCCTGCGGCTGCTCATCGGGATCGCTGCCGCATTCCCGTCAGAGCCGGGCCCGCCCGGGGCGGCCGGGCGGGAAGCCGCCGCGTGAGCCCCGGCAAGGCATCAATCCCGGCCTGCCAGCCGGCGCCGCGCCGCCCGCGCTGCCGGGCGGACGGCAGCGGGGGCAGGCGGCCCCGGGCGCCTGCCCCCGCGATCGCGGACGTGCCGGTGTCAGCCCGCCGGGTGCTCCGTGATCACCGCGCGGCCGGAGGTGATGCCCAGGGGAACGCCCATCGCGGCCGTGTCAGCGGCCTCCAGCCGGACCCGGTGGGGGACGCCCAGGTCGGCGTCATGCTCCTCCAGCTCGGTCAGCATCCCCATGGCAAAGGCCACGGCCGGGCGGATCCGCTCCGGCCACTGGTCCGGATCCTGGCGGCCCCATGTCCCGGCCAGGATCAGGTGGCCGCCCAGGGCCGCCCACACCTCGGCGCGGACGGCCGGCAGCCCCGTGCTGCCGGTGCCGGGGAGCAGGCGGACCAGCACGTCGCCGCCGTGCGCGTGCCAGGCGTCCCGGGGCAGGCAGCGGACCGTGAACGCTGCTCCGGGCAGCCCGTCCAGCTCCGTGACGAGCAGCCATTCCCCGTCATCAGAGGGGAGCTGCCCGGCGAGGTACAGCGCGTCCACATCGTCGTCATGCTCGGCGTCACGCGGGATGGCGGGCATCTCGCTGCCCGGATCGGCCGGGCCGCCGGGCTCCGGCGGCTGCTGGGCTGTCCGGCCTGCTTCAGGGCCGGGGGAACTGGTCTCCACGGTCACGCACCTCCAGGGTCGCTGATGGACTGGCCGCGCCCGCCCCGCCGGACAGCGGCCCGCGCAGGGCCGCCGCCCGGCGGGCGCACGCGGCACGCCCGATCAGCGCTCCACTCCGCGCCCGGCGTCAAGTCCGGCCGCGCCTGCCGCGCACCGGGCCGTGGCGTCCCGCCGGCCCGCCCGGTTCCCCGCCGGCGCGGCGGTGCGGCGCCAGGCACGGTGCCCGGGGACCGGGGGCCGGCATGACCGCAGAGCCGCCGCGGGCCAGCCGCCAGGCCGCGCCCGCCGCAGAACCAGGCCATGCGGAGCTGATCGAGGTGACCTTCACCCCGGCCGAGCCGCAGCTGACCCCCGGCGCGGCCCGGGCTGTCCTGGCCCTGCTGCTGCGCGCCCGGGACAGGGCGCAGGCCAGCGACCGTGCCGACAGCGGGCGGACTTGAAGTCCGCCGCGGAGTCCAGGTACCACCGTGGACCCGGCACGCTGCGTGCCGGCCTGCTCCCGGCCGGCACACCTGGCACGGCCCCCGCCCGGCGAGCAGGCGCACAGGAAGGACAAGTCATGACAGGAAACAACCCTCGCGGCCATCCGCGCCAGGCTGGCCGGATCACCGGCGGCTCCACGACGCCGACAGCGAGCGGCCCGGGCGCGGCGGACCGGGACAGCCCGGTCCGGGCGGCGCCGGCCGCGTTCTACGGGCGGACCGCCCGCGCCGCCGGTACCGGTGACAGCGCGGCCGACCGGCACCGGCAGCTCGCCCTGTGCCGCTCGGCCGCCGCTGCCTGCGGCGCCCGGGTGACCGCCGAGTTCTTCGACGAGGACTGCCGCGCCGGCGACCCCTGGCAGGACCGGCCGCAGGGCCGGTCCCTGCTCGCCGCCCTCTCCGGACCCCGCCGCCCCGCCGGGGCTGTAGTGGTCGCGGACCCGTGGCGCCTGCTTCCCCGCCGCCCGGCACCCGACGAACCGGGCATCCTGGCGCGGCTCGCGTTCCGGCGGGTGCAGCTCGTGCTCGCCGACTCCGGCATGGTGATCTCCACAACCGGGGAATACGCCCTGCTCGGCAGGCTCCTGACCGGCCCCGCCGCCAGCGCCCCACCAGGCGCCGCCGCCTGGCCACCCTTCCGCGACCGGCGGGCGCGCGGCAGCCGGCCCGGACAGGCCGCCGCCGGGCTGCGCCGGCGCTCTGGTGAACCCCGATGAACGCCGCCCTGCTGGACCCGGGCCCGCAGGCGACCGCCCCGGTCCGGAGATTCGCGTTCAAGGGCCGGGTCTCGACCGAAGACAACCAGGACCCCGAGGCGTCCCGGAACTGGCAGATCTCCCGCAGCCGCGCCCTGATCGAGCCGGCCGGCGGGATCATCGTCGCGGAGTACTTCGACATCGGGCAGTCCCGCTCGCTGCCCTGGGCACGCCGGCCCCGCGCCGCGCAGCTGCTAGCCGACCTCGCTGACCCCGGCCGGGGCTTTGACGCCGTGGTGATCGGCGAGCCGCAGCGGGCGTTCTACGGCAACCAGTACAGCCTGACCATGCCCGTGTTCACCCACTACGGCGTCGAGCTGTGGGTCCCCGAAGTCGGCGGGCCGATCGACCCCGACTCCGAGGCCCATGACCTGATCATGTCGGTGTTCGGCGGCATGTCCAAGGGCGAGCGGACCCGGATCAAGCTGCGGGTCCGCGCCGCCATGGCCGCCCAGGCCGCGATCGAGGGACGGTTCCTCGGCGGCCGGCCGCCCTACGGCTACCGGATCGCCGACGCCGGGCCGCACCCCAACCCCGCCAAGGCCGCCGACGGCAAGCGGCTGCACAAGCTCGAACCCGACCCCGAGACCGCGCGGGTGGTCCAGCGGATCTTCGCCGAGTACCTCGCCGGGCGCGGCCTGTTCGCCATCGCCGAAGGCCTGACCCGCGACCGGGTCCCCTCCCCGTCCCAGCACGACCCGGCCCGCAACACCCACCGCACCGGGGAAGGATGGGCCAAGAGCGCCGTCCGCGCCATCTTGCGCAACCCCCGCTACACCGGCCGGCAAGTCTGGAACAAGCAGCGCAAGGACGAGATCCTCCTCGACGTCAACGACGTCGCCCGCGGCTACGAGACCCGGCTGCGCTGGAACGACACCGGGCAGTGGATCTGGTCCGACACCATCGCCCAGGAGCCGCTCGTCTCGGCCGAGGACTTCGAGGCCGCGCAGGCCATCATGGCCGGCGCCGGGCGCGCCCGGCAGGCCAGCCACGAGACCCGCGAGCGGGTCCGCAACCCCTACGCCCTGCGCGGCCGGCTGTACTGCGGGTTCTGCGAGCGCCGGATGCAAGGCCAGTACAACCACGGCGTCGCCTACTACCGGTGCCGGTACCCCAAGGAATACGCCCTCGCCAGCCACGTCCGCCACCCCGGCAACGTCTACCTCCGCGAAGCCGACGTCCTGCCCGCCATCGACCGATGGCTCACCGTCATCTTCGCGCCCCGCCGGCTCACCCGCACCATCGCCGAGATGCAAGCAGCCCAGGCCACACCCGCCACACCCGAGCCCGCCGCGCCAGCCCGGGACACCCAGGCCACCCTCGCCGGCTGCGACGCCCGCCTCGCCCGCTACCAGGCCACCCTCGACGCCGGGGGCGACCCCCAGACCATCGCCGAATGGACCCGCCAGGTCAAAGCCGAGCGCGCCGCCGCACTCGCCCGCGACGCCACCCAGACCCTCCGCAACCCCAGCCGCCGGCTCACCGACGACGACATCCGCGCCCTCATCACCGCCCTCGGCAACCTGCGCGACGTCATCCGCGACGCCAGGCCCGCCGAGAAGGCAGCCATCTACGACCAGCTCGACCTCAAGGTCACCTTCAAACCCGGAGAAGCAAAAATCCGGGCCGAAGTCACCATCGGCCCGGAGAACTATGCAGAGCATGCGAAGCAATGTGGGGATACGGGTCGTGTCCGAGGGGGGACTTGAACCCCCATGCGAGCGAAATTTCCCCGGATCGGGGAATTCATACGGCCAGGCTAGCGAACTTATACGGGTGCATGTCAAGCGGTCCCGTGGGCTGGTGTGAATTTCGGACGATGATTTCCGCCTGCCGGATTTCTTCCGCCGGCTGAACCGCGGGGCCGGTCATTGTCATGGTGTGGTGTGCCAGAGTGCGTCGATGGGAAGGGCGCGGAGGCGGTCTCCGAAGGGAAGCGTCTGCTGCCCGGTGTAGAGCACGTATCCGGCTACCAGCCGGGGGCCTAGCCGGTGGGCGAGGTGGCGCAGGCCGGCCAGGTCTTCGGTGCGGACGGTCGCACCGGCTTTGACCTCGATGGCGAGCACGCGGCCGTCGGGGGTTTCCAGGATGGCGTCGACCTCGGTCTGGTCCTTGGTGCGGTAGTGGTGGAGGCGGGCGCGTTCAGCCGACCAGGTGAGCTGGCGGGCCAGTTCCATCAGGACGAAGGTCTCGATCATCGGCCCGGCGGCGCCGTCTGGCTCGCCGAGGCGGGCGGCGTCCTGGCCGAGCAGGTGGCAGGCGATGCCGGTGTCGGTGAAGGCAAGCTTGGGTGTGCCGATGGCGCGCTGGGTCTGTCCCGCTGACCAGGCGGGGATCTGCTTGATGAGGAACACGGCGGTCAGCAGTTCAAGGTAGCGGTTCAGGGTGGTCCGCGGGATGCCGGATTGTGCCGCGAGGGCAGCTGGGACAAGCAAGCCGCCGGAGTGCCCGGCGAGCAGGGCCAGCAGGCGGCGCAGGTCACCGCGCCGCTCGATCACGGCCAGTTCCTTGATGTCGCGTTCGATGAGGTTGGTCAGGTAGGAATCGAAGAACGCGGCGCGGCGGCGCGGGGACCGGCGGACCGCCTCGGGGTAGCCGCCGCGGGTGGCGCGTTCGAGGTAATCGCGCTTGCGGAGCGCCGAGGTGCGGGACAGGGCGGAGCCGTGAGCGAAGGCGGCGTCGACGAACGCGTCGGGGGAGCGGTCGAGCTCGCCCTGGGAGAACGGCCACAGCTCGACGATTTCCATCCGGCCTGGCAGCGCGTCGGGAAGCTGGCGCAGCGCCAGGATCTGCGCCGATCCGGTGAGCAGGAACCGTCCTGGGCGCGGGTCGGTATCCACAGCCACCTTGATGGAGCGGAAGAGTTCCGGAGCCAGCTGAATCTCATCGATCACCAGCAGGCCGTCATGCTCGACGAAGCTTGCCGGGTCATCGCGCGCTGCGCGCAGCGTCGCCGGATCGTCCAGCAAGCGGACGAGCGCGTGCGGGCTGGCCTGGGCGGTAAGCCGGGCCAGGGTGCTCTTGCCGGCCTGCCGGGCACCGTTGATGGTGACGACCCGGGTATCGTCCAGCGCGTCGGCGACGAGCTGTCCCGCTTGGCGGGGCACTAGGTCCAGGGGCTGGTTCACCATGCCAGTATGACCCGTCAAGCGGATCGGGGTGGTCACCTGCCCGCATGTTGCGTGGACAGCGGGACGCGGCACATGTGGTCATCGGGCCGTATAATACGTGGTCATCTGGCCGCAATATTGGGACCGCCTAGCATCCAGGCTCTTATCGCGCACCGACTCCGACCTGGCCGACCCGCCAAACACGAGCCTGGGGCATAGGCAGGTGCAGCGGTGGAACCTGCCCGAAGGCGGGGGTCATCTCCGCCCGGGACATCAGCTCCGCCCGCGGTCCCGCTGCCCAGCGAGCATCCAGGATGGCGTGCATCCACGAGGTAGTTCAGACGGTTCCAGGCCGGCGCCGAGGAGACTCGCAACGGCGCGCAGACCATCCGGTTCGGGTGCGGCACTGGCGATCACCGGTGGACAGGGCGCGGAGTACAGATCGGCGGGGGTGTGCGCGTCCGCGAGCCACCCTCCCGCGGGAGCGACATGATGTCCGGGGAGATTTATCAGCGGCAGTCCGCCTGGCCAAGGCCAGCCATGCGATTGTCGGGCAAGCTCGGACAGCGGAGCGTACGCAGCCGGTGACCGCCCGAAAGGTTAGTTGGCCTGCACAAACGCGTGACTCCGGCTGGCTGCTGCTCGCTCGTCCATCGCCGGGGCTGGTCGGCGTTCGCAGGCTATGCGGTGTGGCAGGTCATCCAGATCAGGGGGATGTCCGTCTGCCGAGGCTGCGACCGCCGCCGACGAAGACCTCGGCGGCGCCGCTGCCAGCGCGGATGCTGCAGCTGGCGTCGTCCGCCTGCTCGTCGCCACTCGGGCTGTTGACCGCGATGACGAGCCGTCATGGGCAAGCCGTCGCGCAATCGCGGCGCCCGGGTCCCGTGAGATTCCCGTGACCAGGGCGACATGACCATGGGCAGGCGACATGCTGTCAGGCGTCTTCTAGGGTGGTGCCCTCACCCTCGCAGGACGTGGGAGGTGAGCTTGTGCGGTGTGCCAGGATTACTGCCTGGCTGGCGGGTGCGTATTCCTGGCAGCGCGGGCAGCGCGCAAGCTCGCCGGCGTCGATCTTTCGTTGCCGTTCCGCCTGCTCACGTTCTCTTTCTAGCGTCGCAGCTGCTGCCTGTTGCTGCTGCTCTGCTTCGCGGCGCTCGTTCGCAATGTCTGCGGGATGCCATACGCGCTGCGACGGTCCCTCGTCTCGCAGTCGCTTTCTTGCCAGGGCCTCTGCGGCCTCTGCGGCGTAGCCCTGAGCGCGGAACTCTGCCAGGTACTGTGATGTGGTGTCCTGCGCTCGGCGCTGCTCCTCGCTGGTTCTCCGGGCTGCTTCCCGGGCATCCTCGCGTGCTTCCTGTTTTGCTCTCTCGTCGAGCGATTGCTTGACGAGAGAGCCTATGAGCATGACGACAAGCACGGCTGCGGCGCCTCCGACGATGAGGCCCCACCCCAGCCCGGCGCCAGGGGGATCGATCGAGGCCACGGGGCAGCCCGCGGGAGGGAACTGCAAGAAAAAGCACCGGTTCGTGGTCAGGACGGCCAGCCCCGCGATGACCAGGCCAACTGCGGCCAGCATCGCAAGCACCAGCACCCCGCAGCCGATGTTGTATGCCGTGCGCGTGCGCCCCGGCGCAGCTTTCAGCGCCACGGCCCTGTGAGCCTGGTCCTCCTTCAGCTTTACTGCGCGGGCTTCCCGCCTCTCCCGCAGCGCCGGGCTCTCATTGGCGCGCTTCCACGCCCGCTCAAGCTGGTAGTTGGACTTCGGTACCTGCTCACCTGGCGGCAGCCGGTAGGAGACGGTCCTGGTGGTGCGCCGGGAGAGCCCGTATTCGGTCCTGGTCAGCTTGACCTGCTTTGAGCCGTCGGCCAGCTCTTTCCAGGAGACGTTCCAGTTGAACGGCATCAGCGACCCCTCATCCAGTACATGGGGGGATTACCCCAACCGCTGAGCTGTGTCAAGAATCCTCGATGACCACAACCGGAGCGAAGGCCCCGCGCTCTGCCTTGTGCGTGCCGAGAACCTTGAGGGTTATTCAGGCGGGGATGCCAGGCTTGTGACAAATTTCCGGTTAGCGGCGCGCCTACGTGAAAGGCGGCCTGCTTCTCGAAAGGATTGGGTTAGCATACTCAGTCCTACAGAAACAGGCCGCGCATGTATCATACCACTGGATTCACCATGGACGAGATCATCGACCTGTGCGCACTGATATATGCAAATGAGGAGAACTGTGACATCGATCCGTGGCCGCCGTCTCTCGGCCTTTACAAGTCAGTGGTTATAGCGCTCACCTACATGCGGAGAAACCATGTTCAGCAGGAACTCGCAGAGACATACAAGACTTCCCAGCCGACCATTAGCCGAGCTAATTCGCGGATAACTTCCCGGCTAGCGATCGTGCTTGCCCCGTTCGTACCCACGGCGGAAGACCTCGACCCGGACACCCAGTACATCTACGACGGCACGCTGCTTCCCTGCTGGTCGTGGCGCGGACACCGGGAGCTGTATTCAGGCAAGCATAAAACCACCGGTAAGAACGTCCAGGTTGCGTGCAATCTTTACGGGAAGCTCGCATGGATATCCGACCCGGTCGACGGAAGCCGCCACGACGCACATTGCATCGACGAATCATCAGTGCTTGTCGGGTTTCCCAGAGGAAGCCAGATGGGTGATAAAGGATACATCGGCAAGCGGATGATCACGCCCATCAGGAAGCCGAGGTACCGGGATCTTCTGGACTGGGAGAAGGAATTCAGCACTCAGGTAAACAAGATTCGATACATGATCGAGCAGGTCATCGCGAACTTCAAAACCTGGAGGATTATGCACACCGATTACCGTCGCCCGATCGACACCTTTGACACCACCATCTCAGCCGTTGTTGGGCTGCACTTCTACCGGATGGCGTGAATAAGCCTCCTTGTCCACGTCATGCGACCAGGCGATATTCGTGTCGTTGATCAGACCACCGACGCGAGCCTGTCTTCGGACGCGATACTGGGCGAGATCGACCTGTAGGTGCCGAAAACCTATGCTACCAGGCGATATTCGTGGATGACGCCACCCGCGCGGTCATGCCGCCGGACCCGGAAATGATCCAAGCCGGTGACGCCATCTGGCAGGGGCCGCAGTGGCGCGGCCTGGTCCAGGGCGCGGTGCGGCCGGCAGGAGTTGCAGAAGTCCTCATACTCCCGGAGCACCATCATCAGGTGGCGCAGGTTCCAGATCAGGGTCCGGTCCAGCGGCTCACGCCGGCAGCTGCCAATGCACCGCTCCGTGATCGAATTCATTCGCGGTGCCTGAACGGCGGAGCGGATGACCCGGATCCCGGCCGCCTGGAATACGGCACCGGACGCCTGCGTGAAGCTGGCGCCCGGTCATGCAGGACGAGCTTCGCTCGTGTCCCGGCATCCTCCAGGTCCATGAGCAGGTTCCGGGCTTGCTGGACGACCCAGGACTGGACCGGGTGCTCCGTGGCGCCCAGGACCCGGACGCGCCGGTTGCCGTGCTCGATCACCGCAAGGACGTATGCCTTCGTGCCATTGAGCAGGTCAGCGGCGAAGAAGTCCAGCGCCAGGATCCCCTGCGCCTGGGATCGCAGGAACTCCGCCCACCCAGGACCGTCCCGGCGGGGCGCCGGGCCGATCCCGGCGTTCTTGAGGATCTGCCACACCGTCGACGGCGCCACGATGATGCCAAGCCCGGAAAGCTCACCGTGGATCCGCCGGTACCCCCATGACTCGTTCTCCCGCGCCAGCCGGAGCACCACCGACCGCACAGTGCGGCGCACCGGCGGCCGGCCGGAACGTCCCCGGCGGGACAACCGCGCCCACCGGCGGCGGACAATGTCGCGGTGCCAGCGCAAAATCGTTGCTGGAGTCACGATCAGCCGCAACCCGGCCAAGCGCCCGGCCGGCAGCGTGCCGGCGAGCAACGCCAGCCACGCCCGGTCCGGCCACGTCAACCGCGAATGAACGCGAGGCCGCTCACGCAGGGCCACCGCGAGCTGATGGCGCAGCATCAGAATCTCGGCGTCCTTCCACCACGCCTCCCGCCGCGACAGGCCCAGCACAGACACGGCCCGGGTGACGATGAGGAAGATCAGCTTCAAGCCCACAAGCCGAAGATCATCGCACGCCAGCCCGAACCAGACCTGCCCGCCAGGCACCGTTCGCATAACCGAGCCGACGGCGTCCCACAAGCATCTGCCCAGGTGGCGCAGGTTTTCGGCACCCACAGGTCAGCCTGCAGTACCGCCCGTTCCCAGCCGCCGAGGCAACCCGGGTCCTGGAAGCCGAGGTGAACGCCGCCCAGTTCCGCGCCATTTACAAGCGCCGCACCGGGCGGGACGAGACCGCGCGGGACACCTATGACCAGGCCCGCGCCCGGCAGGCCGCCGCCGAAGAAGCCGCCGGCGCCGGGGTGTGCCTGATCTCGATGTACGTCACCGTCACTGCCGCTGACGAAGCTGAGCTGCCGCGGGCCGCCGCCGAGACTGAGGCCGCCGCCGAGTCCTCCCGCATCCGGCTACGCCGGATGACCTACAGCCAGGCCGCCGGGTTCGCCACCACGCTGCCATGCGGGATCTGCCCCGCGGAACTGGCCCGCAGGATGCCGCACTAACGCCAGGAGAAACCCATCATGACCATGCTGTACCCCGTCCGGCCGCCCCGCCGCGCCCGGCCTGCGCCCGCGGCCCGGCCGGCACCCGGCCACGACCCGGCCATCCCCGGGCACGACCTGCCCCCGGCGCAGGTGCCGCGTGCCTGGGGGTGGACAGTGGCCGACTCGGGCCGCGCCGCGCATGTCACCGCCGCGCCGGAGTACCAGGCCACCACCACCCAGATCTGCGGCCTGTACCCCTACGTCGCTGGCTCGGGCACCCCGGCGGTGGGCACCCCCGGTCGGGCGGCACCAGCTGTGGGGCGAGGTCGTCTGCCTCGACCCGCTGGCCTGGCTGCGGGCCGGCCTGATCACCAATCCCGGCGAGTTCGTGCTCGGCCAGCCCGGCGTCGGTAAATCCACCCTGGTCAAACGGCAGATCACCGGGGCGGTCGCGGCCGGCGCCAAGGCCGTCATCCTCGGCGACACCAAACCGGACTACACGATGCTGACCGAGCACCTCGGTGGCCAGGTGATCAGGATCGGACGCGGCCTGGACCGGATCAACCCGCTGGACACGGGCCCCCTGGGCGCCGCCCTGGCCCGGATGAGCGGCCCCGACGCCCAGGCGCTGCGCTGGGAAGTCCGCTCCCGGCGGCTGTCACTGCTGATGGCCCTGTGCACTTTGGTCCGCGAATCCCGCATCACTAACGCGGAAGAGGTCATCCTCGGCCGCGCCATCGATCTGCTAGACGAGCGGAACCCTTCGCTCCAGCCGACCGTCACTGACGTGCTGGGCGTCATCGAAGATGGCCCCGATACGCTGCGCGCCGCAGCCCGCGCCGATACCCCGGCGGCGTTCCGTGACCGCGCAGGCGACTTCGTCTTCACCCTCGACCTGCTGACTACCGGCAGCCTGGCGGGCGTGTTCGACCAGCCCACCTCCCGGCCCATCGACCTGGACGCCCCGGCGGTCAGCGTGGACATCTCCCGGGTCGGCGCGGCCGGGGACAAGCTGCTCACCGCCGCCATGCTGTGCGTCTGGTCCTACGGCTTTGCCATGGTCGACGCCGCCGCGGCCCTGGCTGACCAGCAGATCGCGCCCCGCCGCTCCTACCTGGCGGTGATGGACGAGCTGTGGCGTGCCCTGCGCGGCGCTCCCGGCCTGGTCGAATACGCCGACTCTCTGACCAGGCTCAACCGGGCCAAGGACTCTATCATGATCACCCACTCCCTCGCCGACCTGGACGCCCTTGCCACGGAGGAAGACCGCGCCAAGGCGCGCGGGTTCATCGAACGCAGCGCGATCACCGTCATGGGGGGCCTGCCACCCCGCGAACCGCATCCACGAGATCACCCCGCTCACCGTGCCCGAGCAGGAGCTGGTCACCTCCTGGTCCGCCCCGGACTCCTGGCAGCCCGGCGCCCGCCACCCTGGCAGGGGCAAGTACCTGATCAAGACCGGCGAGAGACTGGGTATCCCGGTCGAACTCAGCCTCGTCGGCGCTGAATATGCCCTGTACGACGCAGACCAGGCCATCCGCGCCGGCCGCCCATGGCGGCACTGGTGAGCCGTGCCATCGGGCCACGGCCCCCCTTCGCCGCCGGCAACGCCGCGCTCGCCTGGATGCTGATCGCCGCCGGGTGGGGCGTCATCGGCGCCTGGCTGGCCTGGGCCGCCGCCCGGCTCGCCGCCACCCTGGCCGGCGGGCATGTCCCGCCGTTCAGCGCCGGGTGGGCATCCGCCCTGGTGCATGGCCGCACCGCCCAGGCATGGCCCGGCACCCCAACACCCCTGGTGGCGGTAACCGGCGCCGTCCTCGCCGCCCTGCTCGGCGGCATCACCGTCACCGCGTGGCGCATCATCGCCCGGCGCATCACCAAGCCCGGCGACCCGGTCGCCGCCCTCAGCCGGGACCGGTCCATCCGCCAGCTCGCCCAGGTCCCGGCCGCGGAAGCCGGTATCCGGCTGCGCCCCTCACTAGATGAATGATTCCTGGGGGTCCGGTGACGGTTAGTGGTCGTAGGCGGTCAGTGATCGTTTGACCGGCTGGCTGGTTTTGTCGTTGTGCCAGATCCTGGTGGCTTATTTGCGACATGCCGGGCGAGGTGCTCGATCCGGGCTGTTCTGATGGCCATGGTCTGGCGTGCGGCCGTTCATTCCCCTCGTCCCGGCGGCAGAATGGGTATGTCATGTCGATGCAGCCTGCCCCCTGGCCGGAGCCGGATCCACAGGTCGCAGCGGCGATTGCGGCTATGTACGGTTCCCGGAAGAGGGAGCGGCCGCTATGGCCGATCAGGGGCACGAGACCTACGTCGCGATCCGGATCATCGGATCGGTCCCGCCGCTTGACTACGGGTCTGCGTGAGCTTGGCCACGACGCCTATTGCGCACCACCTCGTAAATCAGTGCGGCCAGATAGTACGAGTACGCGGCACTCACGGCTGCTCGTCGAGAAGCTTCGCTGCGGCGGCTGGGTCCATGATGTTCGACCAGATCTGTTCCTCTGGCGCTACTGCGCGTTCCGGCATGGCGTAGTCCGACATCCAGGCGTCGGCCTGGCAGCCGGGTATGAGGCTGAGGATGATGGCGACGAGTCGCCGCGGGACCGATCCGATGATCCGGATCGCGACGTAGGTCTCGTGCCCCTGATCGGCCAGGACCTGGATGCCCAGGGCCGCGCCTTCGAGCATGACGGCGTGCTCGTGCCCGTCGAGCAAGGACTGCCGGACTAGGTTGCGGACGGTTGTCCTGAGCCGGCGCTCCGTCCGTGCCGCGGCTTCGGCTCGCCATCGCAGATCGTCCTCATGACCAGGGAGCAGATAGCCGCTGTAGGCCGTGGTGGCCAGAGGTGGTGTGTGCTCGGCATTGTATCGTGCCCGCGCGGCGTTGCTGCGGGCGGCCAGGGCGGCGTAGAAATCCTCTGGCGAGCCGTCTTCGCGCTGCCCTGCCGCTACCAGCCATGCGAGATCGTCATCGACCCAGACAGCACCGCGCCAGCGCTGGATCTTGACCTTGAACAGCACCTGGTCATCGATCGCGCGAATCCGCTCGTGTCCTGCCTGGCCGTCAGCGAAGCGCTCGGCTGCCTTGGCCAGCAGCGGATGGGGGATCTCGTCTAACGGGACATCAGCGCGCGGCACGGGAAGCCCGAGATCCTCCCGCAGGCAGCGAAGCGTCGGCCTAACCTGCCTGGCCACGCTCAGTCGTCCTCGTCGGCCCCGCCGACCGACTCTAGCTCCGCCCGGGTCATCCCGGCCAGCATCGCGACCCGCGACGCCCGGCTGCCATCTAGCTCGCTCAGCAGCTCGCGCATCCCGGCCTGCATCTCCTCGCGGCGCGCATCCAGGTAGAAGGCGACCGCGGCCTCGACAAGATCCTTCTTGCTCATGTGCAGGTAGTGCGCCCCACTGGTGATCAGCTTGTCGCCATCGGGAGAAACCTTGACTGCGATCTGTATGGGCGCGTGCTCCGCCGTTGTCATCGTTGTGCGTTCCCCTCTAGCGAGAAGTGCCGTTGATATACCCAGTACCTCCAGTGTACTCGTGAGAGTGCGGCAGCCAGGGTTTCGCAGCCGCCCCGGGACGGGTACCGAAGGCGCTTGAGCTGTGGAACTGGTGGCACCCCTGGCGTCAGTTGACGGCGAGAGAAGGGAAGCAGAGCACCCGCAGCGGCCAGAGGCTGCTCGAGTAACGATTCCTCCCTGGCCAGACAACAGCACCGCACCGGCGCCGAAGGTATCAGCGCGAACAGGGCGCGGTGGGGTACCTCGGCGTCACGCACGGCTCCGCTCGGCCACTGAACGCCAGGGTCAGCTAGCGATCCATGCCGATATGTAGGCCTCGGAACACGTCAGTCATTCAATGCCTGGACAGTCCTCGGCTGCCTCGTGGCATCGACGAATAGGTCCCGACGGGCAGGAGACCCTTACCTCGGAGTAAACCACCAGCAAGATCATAACCATTAAAAATGACCCGTCTCGAACCTCAGAGATCTTGATGAGGCCAGGAATTGTCAGAGGTCGAATCTACTCTGCTGGGTAGGCGGTCGACATTTCGACCGCCAGTGGGACGGCAACGCGGGGCGTGGGTGATGACCGACTCAGGGCAGATCATGAACAGCGGGCTGAATCAGGCGGTCGTGTCCCCGGCTGCCGACGCGACTGCCCGCGGCCGGTGGAACGCTCTCGTGCTCACCGACCCGGTCGCGAAACTCGTCCGCAACGCCGTGCACGCCGGGTTCGATGATGACGTTTACGACTTGCGCCAGCTGGCGCTTGCTGCGATCGATGTGGTCGTCGCCTCGATGGGTTTTGCCCGGGAGGCGACGCTCGATGAGGTGATCGACACCCTCGCCGGCATTGCTATGCGGATGCAGCCCGCTGAAGACCATGCCGGTGAGTGGCGTGCCGTCGCGCAGCATGTGCTGATGGGGCTGCTCAATGAAACCCGCGAGCAGCGCCGGTTCACCTACCGCTTCGCCGATCTCACGGATCCGGGGGTAACTCGCTGGGATGACTACCGGTTCCGGCTTCTGTCCCTGCGCGATACGGAGTACGGCACCGTGCTCCTCGCTAGCGACCAGGCCGTGATGCTGTACCTCGACGGGCTGGACATTGACATTGAAGACGCCGAAGCGGCGCTCGCGTACGTGCTGCAGCGCCAGCTCGATGATCACCGCTTCGACGCCGCGGTGCGCACCGCCGCGCAGTCCGAGCGGACCAGCGTCGGGATGTCGGCGATGCTTACTGACCTGCTCGATGCGACGAGCCGCGATGTCCGCAGCCATGACTGGCTTGTCGACGTACCAGGCCGTCTCACCCGCGCTCGCCGTCATGTTGAAGGGCGCATCGGGGATGACGACCGGTTCCTTGAGCATGTCCAGGCCGGACTCGACGGTGACGCGTCTGCGGACGTGCGCGCCGCGTCCGGGCAGATCGTTGACCTGCTGCGCCGCGCGAAGGGAGTGCACCTGGACCTGGAGCGGCGCCTCGTCGGCGCCCGTGAGGTGTTCCTCGCCGCGCAGGTCCGTCAGCGGCTCGCCCGCCGCCGCCGGCTGCGGCTGCTGTCCCTCGGCAGCGAGCTGTTCATCCCGGCGCTGATGCTGCCCGCCGCGCAAGCCGAGCAGGTCGTGACGGCATTTGCTGACGCCGCGCTCGGTGTGAACGTCCCGCGGCTGGTCCGGTTCGACGCCACAGTCGACATGCTGTGGGTGCCGCCACGGCTCCGCGAGGCAGCAGAGAGCGTGCCGGAAGACGCCGGTGACGACGTCGACGTGGATGACATTCAGCGCTATTCCGATGCCGTCCTGCACGCCGCGCGTGATGTCCTCGCTGTCACCCGTGCCACACCGTCGCGGCTGTCGGATCTGCTCGCCGCGGCCGCCGCGATCGACCCGTCCGCCGTTGACGGCGCGGTCGACGATGTCGTCGAGCTTGTCCTGCTGTCCAGCCTGTGGGCGTTCGACCCGGACGCTGTCGACGACGAGGAAGCCAGCGGCGAGGTCGACCTGCTCGCCTCGGGCCTCGAAGCCATCGACGATGGCGTCAGCCTGTGCTGTCGCAGCGTACACGGTGCTGACTTGCTCGTGATCGCGAAGATCGCCGATCAGTTCGCCTCGCCGCTGGACGCGGCGCTGACCGCAGAAGGAAGCATGCGATGACGACACCGGCGCTAGACCTCACGCCAGTACGTGCCGCGAGCGAGCTCATCGCCTTCGGGCTCGCCCGGACCCACCGGCCCGTGGACGGTAGCGAGTACCGCGCGCTGCTTGACCAGTACCGCACGGACCTGCGGTTTAAGGACACTGTCGACACGATCGCTCAAGGTCTCGGCCTCGCGGTCCTCGGCACCCCCCGGAGCGGGCTCGTCCTCGCGCCGGGGCCGGCCGGCCCGTTCGCAACGAGGCTGGCCGACCTCAAGCCCGGCATGACCGCTGAGGACAAGCTCGTGTATGGCTTGGTGCTGCTGGCGCTCGCCGCGTGGGCGTACCCGAACGACGTCGACCTCGACGACCCGGAGGCCAAGGTCATCGACGTCGTGAAGATCGATGAGTTCATCCGCGCCGCGATTAGTGACCTACCACAGGTCGACGGTGCGGAAGGCTCGGCCGGCGAACGGGCCCGCACCGCCGCCGCGACCTACGCAGACCTGCCGTCCCTGCGGACGACCGCGACCGGCCGGCGCGCCGCTGGATGCACACTGCGGCACATCGAGATGGTCTGTGGCTGGCTGGCCGAGCAGGGCGCCGCCCGGCAAGCGAGAAGCCTCGGGCCGGACTCCTTCCAGCTCACCGACCGGTTCCGCCTCCTCGTCGGCGACTCCGCCGGGTCTGTCGCATTCGAGATGCTGCGCGCCGTCCGCCGCGAGCAGGTCAACCCGTGACTGGCGCCATGTGGCAGATACGCCGCATCCGCCTCGACCGGATCGGCGCGCCAGCGGCGCGGTTCCTCGGCGTAACGATCGACACGGCCGACGGAGACGGGCACCCGCTGGATTCGATCCTGTGGCTGCGCAACGGCGGCGGGAAGTCGACCGTGCTGTCGCTGGTGTGCGCGCTGGTGAAGCCGAACCGGCGCGACTTCCTTGCCACGTCGGCGACCGACAAGCACCTTGAGGATTACGTGCTCGGCGCCGATACCTCCCATGTCACTGTCGAGTGGTCCGGTCCCGCCGGCCGGCGCCTCGTCACGGGCGCCGTGTACGAGTGGGCCGACCGCACGCAGCCTGCCGACCCGACCCGCGACCATGACAAGCTGCAGGCCCGCTGGTACGCGTTCACGCCGGTCACCGGCCGCGCCGAACTCGACTTGCTGCCCTTCACCCGCGACGGCGTTCCGATGACCTTGAAGGAGTTCATCGCCGCTGTCCGGGCCTGGGACACCATCCCGCACTGCGGTGCGGTGGTCACCGACGGTCAGGAGCGGTGGGGCCGCATCCTCGACGATCACGGCCTCGACCCGGAACTATTCGACGCCATCCTGCAGATGAACGCCACTGAAGGCGGCATTGAGAGCCAGTTCCAGTTCCGCAACGCCGACGCGTTCGTGAAGTACCTGCTGGAACTCATCGTCGACCCTGAAGACGCCCGCAAGGTCTCCGGCATCCTCGAAGATGTCCGCGTCGGCCTCGCCGAACGGCCCGCGATTAGCGCCGATCTCACCTTCGCCGACGAAGCCGTCCCGCAGCTGCGGCAGCTCGTCACCGCCCGCAACGAGCACCTGGCCGCTGCCGAGATGCTCACCGCCGCGCAGGACGCCGCGACCGAACTGCGGGTGACACTGGTCGCAGCCGCGCAGCGCGCCAGCCTCGACAAGAACGACCTAGCCCAGCTCGCGCGCATCGAAGGAGAGCGGGCGCTCGCCGAACGGCGCGTCGGCGAATACGAGACCAGCCGCAGCGTCGAGTTCCGCCGCATCGCCGCCACAATACGGCATGCAGCCGCCGAGAAACTGCATACCGAGCTCGCCGGACAGCAAGCCCTTGCCCAAGCTGGGCTCGATGCGTGGCGGGCGGTGCCGCGTCTCGCGGCGCTGACCGAGGTGCAGCGCCGCGTCCGCAGCCTCCAGGGCCAGTTGGATGCCGTGATGGTGGACGCCGAACCGCTGCGCCAGGCTCGCGACGCTGCTGCTGCCACGTTCGCCGCCGCGCTGGACGGGCGCATCGCCACCCACTCCGCCGAGCGGAGCGCAGCCGGGGAGCGTGAGCAAGCCGCCGTAGCCGACGCTGCCGCCGCAAAGCAGCGCCACACCGCCAGCACTGAGGCCCGCGGCCGCGCCGAGGAGCGGCTGGGCTCCTTGACTGAAGCTCTTAAGGCGCTCGACGGTGAAGTCGCGGCCACTGTGACCGCGGGGTACGCAGATGCCGGGGAAGACCTCAGCGCCGCGATCAACCGGCACCGCGCCGACGATACGGCCGCAGCGTCCCGCCTGGACGAGGTTGCCACGCAACGACGCGAACTGACAGGCCGCCGCGACGCCCTCGCTGACCGGGAACGCCACCTCGGCGAGGCCAGGACCCGGCTGACCCTGGAGTTCGACGCGCTAATGACACGCCGCGACGCGCTCGCGGCACGCATCAACGATCTCGCCTCCGATGAACGGCTGCGCCTCCTCGCCCAGACCGATGACCTTGACGTCCTCACTGAAGGCACTGACCTGCTCAGCCTGCTAGGAGCGCAGATCACCCGTGCCGACCGGCGCCGCGTCGAGATCGCGGTCGAAGGCGCCGAGGACGACCGTGCCGCAGCCGCGCTCGCCGCCACCGGGTTGCTAGCACCGGTCCTCGACGTCGCCCGCGCGCTAGATGAGTGCGACAACGCCGGGATCGCCGTGTCAAGCGGCTGGGCCTATCTCGCCGACTCCGTGCCACCGCAGCTGCGCGCGCAGGTTCTGACCGCCGCACCTGCCCTCGCCAACGGTGTTCTCGTCCACAATCCCGGTGACCTGCCACGGGCCCGCGAGCTATTGGCGACCGCGTCCCTGCGCCCGACCTCCGCGGTCACGGTCGCGGCGACCAGCGACCTGCAGGCCGCTGTCACGGCGGTCACCGCCGGTACCGCTTCCAGCATGTTCGTGATACCAACCGCACCAGCGCTGACCGATAGGACCGCGGCCGGCGACGAGATCCGGCTGCGGGAGCTCGCCCGCGACGACCGCGCGGCCGAAGACAGCAGCCTCGCCCGGCAGCGTGAGGTCGACCAGGAGCTGCGCCGTTCGCTTCGCGCGCTGCTCGACGAGTGCCCGGCCGGCACGATAGAGAACCTCTCGGCGCAGCTGAATACGTTTGCGACCGACCTCGCTGCCGTCGGGGCGGAACTCGATGGCATCCCCGCCCAGCGGGCCGCCCTGGATGAGGACGACGCCCGGCTCACCACCGACGACAGCGCAGCGCAGCAGGCCCGCCGCTCGGCCGCCACCGCGATCAGCGTCCTCACCGGCCTCGCCACCCGGTCCGCTGCGGCCCGGCCGCTGCGTGATGAGGTGCAGATGCTGCCGGCGCAGATCGAAGCGCTGACCGATGCCATCACCGAAGCGGACAACGCAGAGTCGGCGGCGCGTGCCGACGCCGACACGGCCAAGGCTGACGCTGCATCCCGCTTGGCGCTCATCGCCGCCTTGGGTGCCGAACGCACAAGCCTCAGTGCCGATGTCGTGGCACACAGCTCAAGGGCGATACCGGTCGACGACGCCCGCGCGGAATGGGAGTCGGCCGATGCCGCATACCGTAAAGAGACCTCGGAATCCTCGCTCGCCGCCGCGCTGGAAGAAGCCAGGCGTGGCCTGGCGGCCCCGGCCGCTGAGGTCGCTGCCCTAGCGGAGACGACCCGCCACCGTGCCGAGAAACTGTTCGCGACCAGCGACGGTGCCGATCCGCAGCTCACGTCAGCCATGATCCGCACCGCCGAGGCCGAATTGATGCGGCTTGTCCGTGCGGTCACTGCCGCTGAGAATGAGGTGACCCAGGCAGCTAAGGAGATCGAGCAGTACACGCCGGCCGATCGCCGTCGCCGTGCCCAAGTCCAGGAACACGAGATCCCAGCGAGCCGTGAAGCTGCGCTCGCCGCGGCGGAGGCCGCCGATGAACGTCAGCGTGCGCATCTGGCCGAGGAGAACGCGGCGCAGGACCGGGCTAGCGGCGCCGACGCGGCCAGCAAGGACGCCGGGCTGCGCGCGGAGGCCATGCGGACGCAGGCGATGCTGCTCGGCAGCACCAGGGACGAGACCGCCGACCCTGCGGTTGTCCCCTACGCTGGCACTCCCGACGACGCCCGAATCGCCGTCGATGCGCTGCGTTCGGACCTGTCCGGCGCGCACTCGCTAAAGGACGAGACGAGCAAGGCGCTCGGACAGATCTCGACCAAGCTCGCGCTGTGGGCCAACGAGGCGCGCTTCCTTGAAGTCAAGCAGGAGGTGCGGTCCAGATTCCTGATCACCGACGCCGCGGACGAACTCGGCCCGGACGCGGAGGCTCTCAGCGAAGACCTGATCGTGTACGCGGAAAACCTCCGCGGGCGCCTTGCTGAACTCGAGGAGCACAAAGCTGTCCTCGTCACCGCTATGACCGGCATGGTCCGCCAGGCGCTGAGGACGCTGACTCGGGCGCAGTCGCTGTCCCAGCTGCCCGCCTCGCTCGGCCCGTGGGCCGGGCAGCGGTTCCTAGAGGTTGCCCCCCGTGCCAGCGTCAACACCTCCGACGAGATTGTGCGGGACCGGTGCTCGCGGCTCGTCGACATGCTCACCGCCCGAGGCGTCGAAGTGCCGCGGGGAATTGACCTGCTGTGGCAGGCGGCAAGCGCTGTCGTCGGCGACGGGAACTGGAAGACGCGGGTCCTCAAGCCGTCGACGACCTTCGCGCTTGACCAGGTGTCAGTAGAGAAGATGCGCAAATGGTCCGGCGGGGAGAAGGTCACCATCTCGCTGCTGCTGTTCTGCATGGTCGCGAAGCTCCGCGCGGCGAACCGCGGGCGCGACCTGCCAGGGCTGGGCGTGCTGCCGCTGGACAACCCCCTCGGCAAGGCCAACTACGTCGTGTTCCTGGACCTGCAACGCAAAGTCGCAGCCGCGAACGGCGTCCAGTTGCTGTTCCTCACCGGCGTGGGCGACATGAAGGCTGTCGGTCGGTTCCCGAACATTATCCGGATGCGCAACGCTGCGAACGGCGCCCGCGAATACGTCCGACTCGCCGAACGCACCCTCGCCGAAGACGACCCGGCCGGTATCGTCGATGCCACGAGGGTCTGGCGTGACGACCCGGTCCTGAAACTGCTGTGACTATCCCAGCCGAGCTGTCCACGCTCGCCGCGACGCTGCACGTCACGGTGCGCGCCTGCAAGCGTGCCCGCATCCCGCTCGAAGACCTCCGCCAGGCGGCGCTCGCCGCCGACCTGTCCTTCATCGGCTCACCTGACGCCCGTGAACGGTTGCTCGCCGCGATCCGCGAACTCGAAGCCGCCGGTGCGATCACCTTGCCGCGAGGCGCGAACGGCTGGGAGGCAGCGCCACGCCCAGCGCTGCCCCGCTGGGTTGCCCGCCCCGCCGCGGCCGAGCCGGCGCGTGTACTGGAGCCGGCAGTGGCGTGGCACGCGGATCTGAGCTGGGTGCCTGCGTTCCTCGCCGCCGACCGGCCATCGGCCGCGGAACGGTCGTTGCTGCGGGCAGTCAACGGTTTCCTTGGGGCCGGCGGGTCGAACGTCGTTGTGCCGCTGCGGGAACGGTCGCTGCAGCTGACGGGCGATGAGAAGATGCTCGACACGGTCAGCCGTGGCCGGCTGTTCACGCCGGGCAGGCTGTCATTGGAGTTCCTATCCGCCGCCCGGGTCAGCCCACCCCTCATCCGTCAGGAAGTAGGGACGGGACCTGTGCTCCTGCTGGTGGAAAACTACGCGACTTACCACTCGCTTACCGCGACGCTGCCCGCGGACGGCGAGGCAGGAACGATCATCTACAGCGCCGGCAATACCCTCGGCACGGTGCTCACCGCCATCGCTGACCGGGGGGAACGACCGGAGGCGCTGGCTTACTTCGGGGACCTCGATGTGCGCGGATTGGAGATCGCGGCGGCCGGCGCGCGCCTCGCCGCGGAGCTGGGGCTACCGCCACTCAACCCGGCGGAGTGGCTATACCGGCTCCTGCTCGACCACGGACGTCCGGCACCGGCAAGCACTTATCCCGGCCCGGCAAAGGCACGGGCTGCAGTGACATGGCTGCCAGCAGTCCTGCGCGCTCCCGTGCTCGAAGTTCTCATCGCTGGCAATCGCCTCGCCCAGGAAGCCGTCGGGCAGGAGCTGCTGACTAGGGTTGACGTGCTATCAGTAACGGCAGCCACATCATCCGCTGACCTTTGTCCGACTGACCCGCACACTTGACGAGAGGGAAAGTCACGAGCGCTGTTCCGCGGTGCTTCAGTCCGCTTGATCGCCGCCGCAGCAGACTTGTCGAAGGATCCGTCAACAAGGGCATTGAGCTTCTTTCATCCTCGTCTGTGCAGGCCATCGGCTGTTTGACAGATCAAGAGGATCTCTTTTCCGCTGGCTGGCCGGGGTGCCGGGCCGGGGATGCCGGTACGCCTCTCCGGGACGGCCGGAAGTAACGATCCGGGCAGATGATGGTCACGTTACGGCAGCGGCTGATGATGCCCCTGCGAACGCAGGCGGCTCCTGGTACACGGATTGGTGTCGAAATCAATGCCGTTTCCAGGAGCCGTCATGACTGTATACCAGGGGACATCGTTCACGCCCGAGATGACCGCGTCGGGGTATGCCCTGTTCCGCGCGGGGGTGAAGGTCAGCACCGGGACCTGCGAGGAGCTCGCCGGGTCGCTGCGGCGGCGGCATGAGCGGAACGGGACGCGGTGGCGGCTGCTGTCCCCGCTGGCGCAGGCGGTGCTGGTGATCGCGTTCCTGCGGACGAACCTGACGTACGCGGAGCTGGCCGCCGGGTCCGGGATCTCGCCGTCCACGTGCTGGCGGGACATTGCCGAGGGGATCAGCGTGCTGGCGGACCGGGGCCGGCGGATCAGCCTGCGCGATGTTGCCCGGCTGGCGGTGAAGATGGGCTGGGACTACGTGATCGTCGACGGGGTGCACGTGCCGGCGGTGACGTCCGGGAGGAAAACCGGAGGCCAGCGGGCTTTTTACTCCGGGAAGCACAAGCGGCACGGGCTGAACGTGCAGAGCGTCTGCTCCCCGGCCGGGGAGCTGCTGCAGGCCGCGGCCCCGCAGCCCGGCGCCACCGTCGATGTCACCGCGGCGCGGAAAGCCGGGATCGCCGCGATGCTGCTGTCCGTGATCGGCGTGCTCGCGGACCTGGGCTACCTGGGCTGGGATCAGGAGGTGATCACCGGCCGCCGCAAGCCGCGGGGGAAGGACCTGACCCCGGCGCAGCGGGCCGCGAACCGGCTGCAGGCCCGGCTCCGCTGCGTCGGCGAGCGCGGCAACGCCCGCCTGAAGTACTGGAAAGTCCTGGCCACCGAGCTGCGCTGCGATCCGGGACGCTGCACCGCCGTGGTCAGGGCCGTCCTGGCCCTGCACTACATGGAATACGACCCGTTCGCCGCCCTCCGCGCCGCGTGACCCGCCCTGATCGTTACCAGGCCGCAACACCGGCACCGCCGGCAAGGCCGTATCCCAGGGGGATGCGAAAAACCCCCGGAACCAGCGGAAAGAACCAAGACCAAGCCTGTCAAACCGGGGCATACCCTGCGACTACTCAGGATGAAAGAAGCTCATTCTATAAATGGACCGCCCGGGGATCTTGGAGGCTCTGATCTCTGAGAGGATAGGGAGTCGTGCCTGCACAGGGGAATCGGCCGGTACGGCCGCAAGCCCGGCCCGAGCCGGTGGGTTACGCTGCCTCTGTTGTGGTGACTGTCAGGGTGTGGTCGCCGAAGCTGGCGATGAGGTCGAGCCGCCCGCCGAGTGCTTCGACGTAGCGGGCGACGGCATCGATGGTGGCCAGTTCGCCGCGCTCGATCTGGGACACCCGCCCAGGGGTGACGCCCATGGCCTTGGCCAGCTGGGCTTGGGTAAGGCCGTGGCGCTTGCGTTCTTCGGCGAGCTGGTAACCGCTCTGGCGGGCCATCAGGACCTTGCGGCGCTGCTCGGCTTCCCCCTCGCCGCCGACGCGCTCGATGTAGGCGGCACGGTCCCACTTGGTGTAGCTGCTCATCGCCCGGTCTCCTCTTCCGCCCGTTCCTTCAGGTAGATCTCATAGAGCTGTTCAGCGTGCGGGATCGCCTCGGCATACCAGCGGTTCCACTTCCCGGATTTGTCGCCGGCGACCAGGAGAATCGCTGAACGCCACGGGCCGAAGACGAACAGGATACGGATCTCGCTGGTGCCGCTGGAACCGGGGCGCAACTCCTTTAAGTTCTTGATTTTCGAGGCGGTGATGGTGCCGACGAGCGGACGCCCGAGAGCGGGTCCCGAGCGGCTCAGCGCGTAGATCGCGTCGACGGCCAGGCCGGCGCTCTTGGCGTCGGTGGCCTGGAGGTTCTCAAGCCAGGCGGCGACCTCGCTGGTCAGGTAGATGTCCCAATCGCCCACACCGGAACTATAGCAAATCCTATAGTCGACGGTGCCAGCACGTAGGCCACGCGCGGACTGCGGGCGGGCGTGCTGCAGAGCAGCCGCTTCGCATCTGACAGGGAGGGGGGTGGGTTGCTATGCCGCCGCAACGTGCGGGCCAGTTCACCAATACGGGTATGGGTGGAGACCCGTTGCTCGCGTGGGCGGAGCACTCTGGGCGCCGGCCGGCCGCGGGATCGCGCCGGGGCGGGTTGCGGTTCGTCTTCTACGGGCGGGTGTCCACCGAGGATTACCAGGATCCGGTCACATCCCGGGCGCGGCAACATGACCTGGCAGATGCGCTGGTCGCCGGGCACGGGCGGATCGTGGCCGGGTTCTTCGACATCGGCCAGAGCCGGGTGCTGCCCTGGGCGCGGCGGCCTCAGGCCGCCGCGCTGGTGGCGGCGATGGCCGACCCGGATCGCGCATTCGACGCGATCGTGGTGGGGGAATACGAGCGGGCGTTCTATGGCAGCCAGTACGCCCTGATGGCGCCGCTGTTCGAGCATTACGGCGTGCAACTGTGGATGCCGGAGGCCGGCGGCCTGGTCGACTTCCAGGCCGAAGGGCACGAGGCGATGATGATCGGGCTGGGGATCCAGTCGAAGCGGGAGATTACCCGGACCCGGATCCGGGTCCGCACCGCGATGGCGGCCCAGACCCGCGAGCAGGGCCGGTACCTGGGTGGCCGACCGCCGTATGGGTACCGGCTGGCGGATGCGGGCCCGCACCCGAACCGGGCGCACGCCGCATGGGGACGGCGGGCCCGCCGGCTGGAAACCGATCCGGACACCGCCCCGGCCGTGAGGTGGATCTTCGCGCAGCGACTGGCCGGGCACAGCATCGCGCGGATCACCCGGGCTCTGAACGACGCGGGCATCCCGTGCCCGTCGGCGGCTGACCCGGAGCGCAACGCTCACCGCAGCGGGCAGGCGTGGATGCTGACCACGGTGCGGGCGATCCTGGCCAACCCGCGCTACACCGGCCGTCAGGTATGGAACCGGCAGCCTACGGCCATGGACCTGATTGATCCGGCGAACACCGGGCTCGGGCACCGGCAGGTGCAGCGGTGGGGCCTGCCCGAGGGCTGGGTCATCTCCGCCCGCCCATCGCACCCGGCGCTGGTCAGCGAGGAGGATTTCATCGCCGTGCAGGGCATCCGCGCCGCACGCGAGAACACGGACACCGGAAGGCGCTACCGGCTGGCCGGGCTGCTGCGCTGCGGGATCTGCGGGCGCCGGCTCGAGTCCTGCTGGGCGAACAGCCGGGCGGCTTACCGGTGCCGCCACGGATATTCCAGCACCAGCACGCCGGACCCCGCCCGGCCGAAGAACCTCTACATCCGCGAGGATCACATCCTGCCGCACCTGCCCGCCCTGTTCATCCGCCTAGCCGGCACGGAAACCCCCGCCGGGCGGAAAAGGCGCCGCACCCGGCAGGGAACCGACGTCACAACGCCAGTCAGCGACGCAAAGGCGATCAGATACCTGCGTTCCAGCCAGGTCACCCTTACCTACGACCCGCGGTCGGAAACCCTGCAGGCAGACACCACCGAAGCCGTGACAGCCATCATCGGCCTCGCAAGCTAACACCCTGGGGGCTCCGCGCCCACGGACCGAAGAACGCCGGGAGGTAAGGAGGAACGCAGGTCAGCGGGCTGAGCGCCCGGCACGGGCGTGAGCCTGGGCTCGGGTGACGTTCTGTCATGCCCGAAATCGGCCGGATATGTACAAATAGTGTGTCCGAGGGGGGACTTGAACACGCAAACGCGGGAAATCTCCCCGGATCGGGGAAATCATGCCGCCAGGATACAAGGCCGCTCGCGCCTGTCAACCATTTACCCCAGCATGGCAACCGCCGGCCTCAGCGCATTATCAGCGCGCCTGCGGGGGACCGGGCCAGAATGTCCCGCACCCAGGGGAACGGGCGCGTGCCCGCGGGAACGGGCGCGTGCCCGCGGGCACGGCCGTGGCTGGCTGGCCCCGCCGCGTCTCACGCGGTAGGTATTCCGCTGAACGCACTCCTTACCTGCGCTAGCTGACCGTCGATGATTGCCGGAATCTCCGCTGGTAGTGATGGTGTCTCAGCTATTGCCAACGCAACGGCGTCTGGTGTGCGGTCGATGATGTCGGCGATGATCTGCGAGGCGCGTCGCCTCGTGAGGCCCCAGCGTGCCGCTTCGCTGAGGATGCGATCAGCTGTCACCCGGCGTGTGCGCTGGACGCTGTCGATGTACATTGCAAGACGTTCGTCGCCGTAGTAGAGCGTTGACATCAGGTCATAGAGTGGCGCGAGTCCCAGCGCACCGGACGGGTGGTGCAGCAGCGAGAAATTCTTGGCGTGGGCGTCTCCGTTGCCGATCAGGACGTTGAGCACGACGGCTCTCAGTAGTGCCTCAACGTCGGTAGCGGGCGCTACGGCCTGGAGGATCCCAGCGATACGCGTTAGCGATGGTCCGCCGTCCTCTTGGTACTTCTTGTCTGGCAGGACGCCGGTCGCCTGGCAGAAGTCTTCCTGATGGAGGCGCTGAACCGAACCGTCGTGGTGAATATGCCGGTCGTAGCGCTGGACGATGATCAGCTTGCGGCCATTGACCAGCGTGGTTTCTACGCTGGCGGCTGAAAGGCCGAGGTGTTTCGCGAGGCGCATGCAGAACGCTTCGTTCTCGACGGTGTTCGGGAGTGTGGCGATCTCCGGCTTGAGGATGTGCGTCGAGGGCGTGCCGTCCACAGGCCGGCCCCATTTACCGTCGGGCATCCGGGTGAGCAGCAGTTTCTCCTGAACGCCTGCCAGCGAGATCCTCACTCGTCCGCCCGCGCCTAGTGGCGCGCTGCGCAGGTTCGCCACGAGGTCGGCGATCTGAGCGTCTGTCAGCGGCTCAGCGGTCAGCGTCGTGGGCTGCGGCGGGGCAGGCTCATCATCAGGCTGTATCACGAGCGCGCCCGCGCAGTCCCGCCCGACGGCCCGGATCAGCCCATACGTGTCGTCCGTGCTTACGCCGAAATCTCGCGCGATCGCCTGTCGCGCGTCCCCCTCCGGCAGCAGGCCGTCCAGGAACGCGCGGACTATGCCGTGCGGATACCGCTGGGCGGTCAGCGGAAGCGGCAAAGACAGGAGCGGAACACCGAGCTCATATTGCCGGATCGCGTCCTCGGTGTACACGAGCCGAAGCCGGCGGCGCTCCTGGCTGATGGCGGCGACCCTGACGCCGTGCAGCCAGACGGCAAGTCCGTCGGCCACTACCAGTCCGCTCTCTCAAGCGTCATCCTGACCCCGAGTTCCTTGAGTACCCGCAGGATCCGCCTGACCTGCTCGGTTTCCTTCCCCCGTTCGAGATCCGAGAGGTATGTGCGGTTGAGGCCGGCGCGTTCGGCAAGCTCAGCCTGGGAGAGCCCGCTTCGCAGGCGGAAGTGCCGGATGGCTGCTCCGAGTGAGGCCGGTGTGTAGACCCGGAACGGCTTGTCATCCGCACTGCCTGGATGCGATGTCTCCATTTGCGGACATCGTATCACTGCCTGGATTTACGGGCAACGTGTCGGTGTCTGTATTTCAGGACAGATGATCGATGTCCAGTTATCTGGGCAGGAACACGTGCTGCCGTGGTCGCGGTGCGGCTCCCCCTGCGCTTCTGCGCCAATAGCTCGGGGTACCCGGCTTCACCGACTCCGTACATGACTGCACGCACATGCCACATATGGAGCGTCAGGTCGGCCAGAATCCGGGCCGCCGAGGTCGAAACACTTGCTCGCGCTATCGATGGCCACTTGGGCCCCGGCGGCCACTTCCCGCCAGTCACCCCGTGCCGCGTCAGGGGTCGGCATGCGGTCACGTCAATGGATGGCGTCACGCTGTGTAACGGAGAGGGCTGGGGAGAACGCTCGCCGAGCCGCCGATATGCATGACAACGTGGTCGTCGGCATGACCGTTGGGACGGCGCCAGAGCGGGATGATCTGGGCGCGGTCGGGCCGCCCATGGTCTGGCTTCACACGGGGGGCGATGCTGCCGTTTCCGCAATCCCGCAGGACGATTCTTCGTCTGCCCGGGCGCTAGCGGGTCACTCACGGGAGACGAGTGGGAGGCCGCGCGCTGGACTCACCGCCAGGGCAGCTGCCGTGAGAAACGTGCCCGCATCCGGTGGGAGCCGGAACGCCACGACCGCCGTACCCGCCTTATCCGCGAAAGCCCGGGCCGTCTTCGACCAATGGCGAGCCGCCCACACCCCCCACGAAGCCGCCGCCGGTCATAATCTCCAATCATGGAAGTGGCCGAGCACATCGCGGCGATCCGGCGAGACGCGCCGCTGCTGAGCGCAGCAGCCGCAGCGGCCGGCCTGGAGGCACCCGTGCCCAGCTGCCCGCAATGGGTGGTCCGCGACCTCGTGCGCCACCAAGGTGGCGTGCACCGCTGGGCCACGACGATCGTGGCGACCCCCAGGACCGAGCCGTGGCGGGTAGACCTCGATGAGGTGGCAGGGACCTGGCCGGACGACGCTGGCCTGCTCGACTGGTTCGAGACCGGTTACCAGGGTCTCATCGCCGCCCTGGAGAATGCCAGCCCGGACGTGCGGTGCTGGACGTTCCTGAGGGCGTCCTCGCCACTGGCCATGTGGGCCCGGCGGCAGGCGCATGAGACCGCGATGCACCGGGCCGACGCCGAGCTCGCGGCCGGCCGGCAGGCACCCGCCTATCCGGCGCGATTCGCGGCGGATGGCATCGATGAGCTGCTGTCCTGCTTCATCACCAGGCGTTCTAGCCCACTGCGGGCCGATCCGGCCCGCACCTTCGGCGTGCGGTGCGACGACGTCGCCGCGGACTGGCTGGTCAGGATCGGCCCGGACACTGTGCGCACGACCGCGATCGGGGACGAGGTTCCCGATTGCACGCTGCGCGGCCGCGCCGACGAGCTTTACCTCGCGCTGTGGTCTCGGCCGGAGTGGGGCGCGCTAAGCGTCCAAGGCGACCGGGCGGTTCTTGACTTGTTCCTGGACAAGGTCCATATCCGCTGGACCTGATCAAGCACGCCTAGTCGGAATTGGGCCAGATCAGAACCGCAGGGCCGTCTGGCGATGTGACGGGTATTCACGCCTCGTCGGCACCGGCCAGGCGTTCTTCGCCCAGCGCCAGGGACACAGCGCGGCCCGGGAAATCGGCATGGACGGAGCACACATCGCGACGTCGCTGACGGCGTCGCGGATGATCGCCAGCGGATCCGGCGGCCACGCCCGGGGCGGCGCGCCCGCTCCGCCGAGGGTTACCTCGAACAGGCCGGTCAGCGCCGTGAAGGCCGGTCGGGAGAACACCGGAACCATGTAACCCTGGACCGATCCCTGGCGGCAGGTGATGCCGCCGTACTGGTGACGGTAGAACACCCCGGCCGGCGCCCGGACGATCACGGCCATCCAGCCACCGTCAGTAAAACCCTGATCGCCGGGGGCGGTCACGCTGCCCTGAGAATTTGCGCGGCACTGCGGGTGTTGCCTGGCGCGGGTTAGTGCCCCTGCGTGGTGCGCTGGCGTTAGCGGTGCGGGCATGCGCCGGG
>Ga0307372_10002407_pt1 | contig 31004 bp, 34 predicted proteins | sample OX1MG_FD_202533 | JGI IMG/M metagenome (GOLD analysis project Ga0307372, IMG submission 202533) | Soil microbial communities from Risofladan, Vaasa, Finland - OX-1 | ecosystem: Environmental > Terrestrial > Soil > Coastal area > Acid sulfate soil | place: Finland: Risofladan, Vaasa | collected... | reverse complement strand
GTGTTCTCGTACCAGGTCCCGCCCACCCGGTCGTTCTTCTCGTAGACGGTCACGTCGGTCAGCCCGGCCTCCGCCAGCTTGATGGCGCTCAGGATGCCGGCCATCCCCGCACCGATGACCGCGCATCGTAAGGGGTGCCTGCTGTCCATGCAGTTGAGTTCAGCACATCTCGCCGGCGCCCTGCCGGTGGTGGCGCAAGACCGTCCTGCTGTGGGCCGTCCTCAGGCGTAGCATTCCGTCATGGCCGCCATGACCCTTGCGCAACAGGAGCGTGAGACCCTCTGTGACCTCCTGGTCGAGCTCGGTCCCGGAGCGCCGACCTTGTGTGAGGGGTGGGTCACGGCTGACCTGGCTGCCCACCTGGTCGTGCGCGAACGGCGACCCGACAGTGGCCCGGGGCTCGTGTGGACGCCGCTGGCCGCCTATACCGACCGGGTTCGCCGGTCGCGGCGGGACCGGACTCCGTGGACCGAGTTGATCGAACTGGTGCGCCGCGGTCCGCCGCCGCTCCTGCGTCCCTTCGACGGTCCCATGAACACCGTCGAGTTCTTCATCCATGTCGAGGACGTTCGCCGGGCCGAGCCGGGCTGGGAGCCACGCCCACTACGGCCGGAGCTGGCCGACGCCCTCTGGGCGCGCGTCGGGCCTGGGGGGATGGCGAAGAAGATGGCGGCGTCGATCGAGCTGGTGGCTCCGGGACGGGGCTCCAAGGAGGGTGGGACCGGACGGCACCTGGCCATCGAGGGCGATCCGGGCGAGCTCACCCTGTTCGGTGCCGGCCGTCAGAAGGCGGCCCGGGTGGAGCTCCGGGGTGATTCCGGGTTGATCGCCAGGGCGCGGACGGAGTCGTTCGGCATCTAGTGCCGTGACCATATTTGCCCGGTGGCCGGCCACTCGAGCAACGCACACCACAGGCACGTCGATGACGCCCGACAGCTTGTCACCTCCCTCATCCCATTCCCATCAGGGGGACCTTCGCCGAAGACTGGTCATCGTGGAGACGCGACCCGTCCTGGCCGATCCCCACGCTTCCTACCGGTGCCACTGACGGATGAACGCAGGCAGATCTTCCCGATCCTCTGCCAGCCCGTCGGCTGCAGGTCAGCCGGGCTCCGAGGGCCAGGTGGCGATGCCGACGACCGGGGCGTTGATCGGCCTGCCGCCCATGGACCCCTCGAACCGGGCACGTCCGAAGGAAAATACCCCGCCGTCGGCGGCGGCCAACCAGTAGCCCTTCGCATCCACGGTTGTGGCGATGCCGACGACCGGGGCGTTGAGGTGCGACCCTCCCATCGAACCGTCGAACATGGCGTCACCGAACGAGAAGACCCCGCCATCGGTCGATGTCAGCCAGTAGCCCCTGCCGTCCGAGGTGGCGGCGATGCCGACCACCGGACCGTTGAGGCGACTCCCCCCCATCGAGCCGTAGAAGGAGGCGTCGCCGAAGGAGAAGACCCCACCATCGGCGGCGGCCAACCAGTAGCCCTTGTGGTCGGGCGTCGACGCCATCCCGACAACCGGAGCGGCGAGGGCCAAGGAGGTGAGCCCGCCATCCGGTTGCGCATCACCGCACCCGACCACAGCTCCGTTCGAGCTGACCATCAAGAAGCCGTTGCCGGTCGCAGAAGAAGTCATCCCGGTCCATTTCCCAGTGGCGCCGTTCAGACCGGTGCAGCCGATCTGGGGCGGTTGACCTGCCTGTCCATATGCAGTTGGCCAGTGGAAAGCGTTCAGGAGCCAGTACCCGTTCCCACTCGGGGTCGGCGTGATCGCACTACAGCCTGAGGACCCATTGAGTGTGCTGGGAGGTTGTGGGCTGAATGCGCACACCCCCGGAACCGTCACCCCGGAACCGTAGAAGGGCGCAACTCCGAACGAGAAGACGCCGCCGTCCTCGGCGGTCAGCCAGTATCCGAATGGTGGACCCTGTGTCGATTTACCGAGCAGGCCTGCACGAACGGGCCCACCGGTGGCGACCGTCACGACAACCGCCACGACAACCGCCACTACGGCGACGAGCCAGACCACCGCAATCCTTCGCACGTTCGATGTACCCCTTGTCGTCCAGCTGCTCGGTCACGCTATACCTGCGATCGGCGGCCCGCCACCGATCCGGGCGCCCCTGAGCGGCCCGGGTCCGGTGGATCGCCATAGGCTGGTCTAGCTTGGGTCGATGTCGCACACCGCTGCCGCACATCGCTACGAAGAGATGGAGTACCGCCGATGCGGGAGCAGCGGGCTCAAGCTTCCGCTGGTCTCGCTCGGGGCCTGGCAGAATTTCGGCGACGTCCGACCGCCCGCCGAGGTGGACGGGATGCTGACCCGGGCCTTCGACCTGGGTGTGACCCACTTCGATCTGGCCAACAACTACGGACCTCCGTACGGGTCGGCGGAGTCCAACGTGGGCCGGGTTCTCAACGGCTCCCTGGCCCCCTACCGCGACGAGCTGATCATCTCGACCAAAGCGGGCTACGACATGTGGCCGGGACCCTACGGCGACGGGGGCTCCCGCAAGTACCTCCTGGGCAGCCTCGACGCCAGCCTGCTGCGCCTGCAGCTGGATTACGTGGACATCTTCTACTCCCACCGGTTCGACCCGGAGACGCCCCTCGAGGAGACGATGGGAGCGCTGGACTCGGCGGTGCGCGCCGGCAAGGCACGGTATGTGGGGATCTCCTCCTATCCCCCCGAACAGACCGAAGCGGCTGCGGCCGTCCTCTCCCGGTTGGGTACGCCACTGCTCATCCACCAACCTCCCTATTCGATGTTCAACCGCTGGATCGAGCACGGTCTGCTCGACGCATTCGGCCGCCTCGGAATCGGGTGCATCGTCTTTTCCCCGCTGGCCCAGGGCCTGCTCACCGACCGATACCTCGACGGTGTTCCACCAGGCTCGCGGGCCAGCGAGCCGGGGACGTTGGATCGGGCCCAACTTGGTGACGAGGTCCTGGCCAAGGTCCGTTCCCTCCGGGAGCTCGCTGGGCGCCGCCACCAGACCATGGCGCAGCTGGCGCTGGCCTGGACGCTGCGGGACCCTCGGGTCACCTCGACGCTGGTCGGAGCGAGCAGCGTGCTCCAGCTGGAGCAGAACGTCGCCGCCATCCGGACCCTTTCCTTCTCGTCGGACGAATTGGAGGAGATCGACGGAATTCTGTCCCCACCATGAGGACACGGGAGGCCTTCGCCGGCCGTTCCGGCCGATCGAACGCAGGCCCGATCGAACGTAGGCCCGGTGGACTTCGTAGAATCGTCGGCGACAGCGATACCGGCAGCGATGTGGAAGAGGTGTGCCCCGAGCGCAACGGGCCCTGTCCGGGGCTGCTCCGGGCCCTTCCGGAGGACAGGGGAAGGAGAGTGCAGTGGCTGGCATCTGTGACGGACGGGTAGTGGTGGTCACCGGGGCCGGTCGGGGGATCGGCCGTGGTCACGCCATCGAGTTCGCGCGGCAAGGAGCCAAGGTGGTGGTCAACGACCTCGGAGCCGAAGTCGACGGCACCGGGTCCTCGGCCGGGCCGGCGGGGCAGGTGGTCGAGGAGATCCGCGGCATGGGCGCCGAGGCCGTGGCCAACGGCGAGGACATCAGCGACTGGGACGGGGCCAAGCGGCTGATCGACAGCGCGGTCGAGACGTTCGGGGGCCTGGACGTGGTGGTGAACAACGCCGGGATCCTGCGCGACCGGATGCTGGTGAACATGACCGAATCCGAGTGGGACGCGGTGATCAGGGTCCACCTCCGCGGAACCTTCGCCCCCATGCGGCACGCCGCCGAGTACTGGCGCAACCGTTCGAAGACAGGGGTGTTGAACGACGCCCGCATCATCAACACCACTTCACCCTCGGGGATCTACGGCAACGTCGGCCAGGCCAACTACGGCGCGGCCAAGGCGGGCATCGCTTCCGTGACGGTAATCAGCGCCATGGAGCTCGGCCGCTACGGCGTCACCGTCAATGCCATCGCACCGGCCGCTCTGACCCGGATGACCGAGAACCTTGGCTTCGCCGAGGGCTCTGCCGGTCGCAAGCCGGACGAATTCGACCCGAACGACCCGGACAACATCGCACCGCTGGTGGTCTGGCTGGGCAGCCCGGCCTCGGCCGACATCACCGGGAGGGTGTTCAACGTGCACGGCGGACACATCAGCGTGGCCGAGGGATGGGTGGCCGGCCCCGGGGCGGACAAGGACGACCGGTGGGAGGCAGCCGAGCTCGGCGACGTCATCCCCGGACTGGTGGCGAAGGCAGCGCCCAACGCCAACATGCTGGGAAGGCGCGGCTGATGGTCGCGGCGGGGACGCCCGATCCGGTTTCCGCATCAGGCATGCACGCGACGTTCAAGATCGTCCAGGACCATGCCGACCGGATCTACCTCTGGGACTACGAACGGTGCCGGACCCAGTTGGTCACCCTCTACAACAAGGCCATGGGCTCGCAGTGGAACAGCGTGACCGACCTCGACTGGGACACCGATGTGGATCCCGAGGGGCTCGTCGACCGAGACGGTCCCATGATGCGGCTGATCCGCATCGCCTCGTCGGAACCCGGCTCTCCCATTGCCAGCTGGGACGATCCCGAGTTCACCGCCCTCGGCATCGAGATGTTCAAGGCGTCGATCAGCCAGTTCATGCACGGCGAGCAGGGAGCGATGCTCACCGCGGCCAAGATCGTCGAAACGGTGCCGTGGATCGACGCCAAGTACTACGCGTCCACCCAGACCATGGACGAGGCCCGCCATACCGAGGTGTTCGCCAAATACCTCGATCTGAAGGTGGGAGAGGCCTACCCGATGAGCCCGTTCCTCGAGGAGCAGATCACCGTGCTGCTCGAGGACAGCCGGTGGGACATCGCCTACCTGGGGATGCAGATCGTCATCGAGAGCCTCGCCCTCGCCGCCTTCGGCGACATGCTCCGCCGCACCACCGAGCCCCTGCTCATCAAGTTGCTCCGCTACGTGATGTCGGACGAGGCCCGACATGTTGCCTTCGGGGTGCTGACCCTCAAGGAGTTCTATGCCGGGCTGAGCGATGCGGAGCTGAAGGACCGTCAGGAGTTCCTGTTGGACAACACGCTGCGAAATCGGTCGAGGTCCACGACACCGGAGGTCTGGGATCGTCTCGGAGTCGACCTCAATGCCCTCATACCCCACCTGACTGCTGCCGCCGGCAAGTTGAAGACCAGCCCGTTCGCCGGCTTCCAGCGCGGCTTCTTCGCCAAGTTGGTGCCCAATGTGGGCAAGCTCGGGCTGCTCGATGCCAATCACGGCTACCTGCGCGAGCGCTGGGGGGAGGCAGGTCTGCTCGAGTTCGAGCACGCGGCGGACACGCTCTCCGACTACGAAACGTACGACCAGGTGGCCAAGGACCGCGCTGCGCCGTGAAGACCGACCCGGACGGAGCCGGATTCGACGAGCAGCGCCTCGAACGGATCACCGGGCACTTCGAGGCCCGCTACGTGGCCACCGGCAAGATCCCGGGGTGTCAAATCGCTGTGGCCCGTTGGGGAAGGCTGGCCTACTGGCGGTCGCTGGGCTGGATGGACAGGGAACGGACCAAGCCGGTCGGGGAGGACACCATCTGGCGCATCTACTCGATGACCAAGCCGATCACCTCCATTGCGCTCATGCAGCTCTACGAGCGAGGGATGTTCCAGCTGACCGACCCGCTCCACCGCTATCTGCCCGAGTGGCGCGGCCTCCAGGTGGGCGAGCTCGGGCCCGACGGGTCGATGGGCATGACCGACCAGCGGCGTCCGGTGTCGGTGCGCGACGCCCTGACCCACATGACCGGCCTGGCCGGGAGCCTGGTGCCCGGCCATCCCACCGACGACCGGTTCAACGCGGCGCTGCGCGCCAATCGCTCGGGCATGACCCTCGAGGGCCTGTGCTCGCTGCTGGCCGAGTTCCCGCTCAAATTCCAACCGGGCACCCGCTGGAACTACGGGGTGTCCACCGACGTGTGTGCCCGGTTGGTCGAGATCCTGTCGGGAGAGGCGTTCGACAGCTACCTCCAGGCCAACCTCTTCGGGCCCCTCCAGATGGCCGACACCGGGTTCTCGGTGCCGGACTGCTCGGCCGGCCGGTTCGCGGCCTGCTACCGCTATCAACCGGGAGCGGCACCCGAACTGATCGACGACCCCGAGCAGAGCCCGTACCGCCGGAGACGCTCGTACCTCTCCGGCGGTGGGGGGCTGGTCTCGACCTCGGTCGACTACCTCCGCTTCTGCCACATGCTGGTCAACCGGGGGGAGCTCGACGGGCGCCGGATCATCGGCCGGAAGACCCTCGAGCTGATGACCGCGAACCATCTGCCGGACCGGGGGGAACTGGCCCAGCTGGCCACCGGCGGCTTCGGTGAGTCCGAGTTCAGCGGCGTGGGCTTCGGGCTCGGATTCGCCGTCGGCAAGGGTCCCGGCGCCACCGCTTCCGCCGGTTCGGCCGGCGAGTACTACTGGGGTGGTGCGGCCAGCACGGCGTTCTGGGTCGACCCGGTGGAGGGGGTCACCGTCGTGTTCATGACCCAACTCGTCCCGTCGGCCGCCTACCCGTTCCGATCCCAACTGCGCGCCCTGGTCTACCAGGCGCTGGCCGACTGACCGACCGGACGGGGGGCCCGGTCCCCGAGCCGGCCTCCGGCCCCGGCCCATCCTCCTCGGTGGCCCCGACTAGGGCCGTCACCGGTGGCGAACAGCAGGGAAGTGCGGTTGGCCGGAGGCGTGCCATCATCGACGGATGACCGGGGTCCGGGACTCGCAGCCGTCGAAGGGGTCCCGCTCCCGGCCGTTTCGCTCGAAGGCGCCAGAGGCCCGTCTGGACCAGGCTGACGACGCCCAGGTCGACGGGGACCTCCCCTACACCCCCGGAACGGCACGGGGCGCGCTGAGCCATCCGGCCTTCCGGTCCGTATGGCTGGGCACCTTCGCGTCCAACATCGGCACCTGGATGCAGAACATCGCCCTCGGGGTGTTCGCCTATCAGCTCACCCATTCGGCCACCTATGTGGCAGCCATCGGCTTCGCCCAGCTCGGGCCGCTCTTCGTGCTCTCGATCGTCGGAGGGGCGCTCGCCGACCTGGTCGATCGCAAGAGGCTCCTCATCGGCTGCCAGGTGGAGCAGCTCCTCTTCTCCCTGGCGCTGGCCTGGGCGGCGTCGAGGCCGCACCCCTCCACGCAGCTGGTGTTCTGGTGCGTGCTGGCCATCGGGATCGGCAATGCGCTGAATGCCCCGGTGCTCTCGGCCGTCCTCCCGGTGCTGGTCCCGAAGCGGGACCTGCCCGGGGCCGTCTCGCTCCAGTCGGTGCAGATGAACCTCTCCCGGGTGATCGGTCCGGCCATCGGTGGCCTCCTCTTGCCGGTGGTCGACGCGTGGGGGATCTTCGTGCTGAACGCCGGCACCTACGGGTTCGCCATCTTCGTCATCGCCCGGGCGGCGATCAGGAGAGCGGCGCCGGGGGCCGACCCGGGTCGCCGCCCGTCGGGGATCCAGCGACTGCTCGGAGGCCTCGAGGTGGCGCGAGCGGATCCCCTGGTGCGGTACTGCCTGGTCACCATCTTCAGTGTTTCGTTCTTCTGCCTCCCGTTCATCGGGCTGATGCCGGTGGTCGCGGCCCGCGACCTGCACATCAATCCGGCCGGAGCCGTCTACGGGGGGCTCTATGCGTTGTTCGGCCTGGGCGCTGCTCTGGGCGCCGTTTCGGTCGGCACGGTGTTCGTCGGTACCTCCCGGCTGGTGCTGATACGGGCGGGACTGGCCGGCTTCGCCCTCTGCCTCGGGGTGTTCGGGCTGATCCGGGAGATCTGGCTCGCCTACCCGATCGTGCTCGCCGTCGGCTATGCCTACTTCGTCACGGTCACCGCCCTGTCCACCGCCATCCAGGCGCACATCGACGATGAGGTGCGCGGCAGGGTGATGGCGCTCTGGATCATGGGGTTCGGGGGGACGGTGCCGCTGGGCCTGATGGCCGGGGGAGCGGTCGCCTCGGCCACATCGGTCGGCGCCGTGGTGGTGGGCGGTGCCGTGGTGGCCCTGCTCATCGGGGCCATGGCCTGGCTGTGGGCACCGGCGGTGGAGGCCGGGTCCGCCGGTGCCGCCTAGCGCCCGGACCGGACACCGTGAGACGCCAGGCGGTACTGTTCATGGCACTCGTGACGAGCCGGAGGAGGAGTCCGGTCGGCCTGGGAGCCGAAGGGAGGGAGGAGCGTGTCGATCGATCAATCGTCGCCGTCGCTGAGCAGCCATGAGCTCCTCGCCGACCTGCGATCGTGGCTCGAGGGGAACTGGGACCCTGACCTCACCGTCGCCGACTGGTGGGAGCGCCTGGGTACGTCGGGCTGGGCCGCACCCACCCTGGCCGAGTCCGCCTACGGGCGCGGCGTGGCCCGCAGTGTGGGTGTCCAGATCGCCCAGGAGATCGCCGACTTCGGTGCGCTCGGGGCCCCGAACGGACTCGGGCTCCTGCTGGCCGGACCCACCATTGCCGACCATGGGACCCCGGAACAGATCGACACCTATGTCCGCGACATCGTCACCGGGAAGCGGGCCTGGTGCCAGCTGTTCAGCGAGCCCGGGGCCGGCTCCGACCTCGCCGGTCTCACCACGCGGGCGATGGAGGACGGTGACGAGTGGATCGTGAACGGTCAGAAGGTCTGGACCTCGCTCGGACAGAGCGCCGACTTCGGCATGTTGCTCGCCCGCACTTCGGTCGACCTCCCGAAGCACAAGGGCATCACCTACTTCGCCCTGGACATGCACCAGCCGGGCGTCGACGTCCGTCCCCTCCGCGAGCTGACCGGCCACGCCCTGTTCAATGAGGTCTTCCTGTCCGATGCCCGGGTCCCGACCTCGGCCATCATCGGCGGCCGCAACAACGGATGGGCGGTTGCGAACACCACCCTCGGACACGAGCGATCAGGTCTGGGGGCCGGCGGGGGATCGACCGGGGTCGCCATCGCCACGCCCGGCACCGTCGCCGGCAATCTCACCCGCCGGGCGGGTGATTTCGTCAAGCCCTCCCAGCAGGGGAGGCGGGCGAAGTCGACGTCGGACGAGCACGGGGCGGGCCGGCTGGGCCGTCCGAACCTGCTCATCGACCTGGCGCGGGGAAACGGGTCGAACGCCGATCCGACGGTGCGCCAGGACCTGGCCCGGCTCCACGTCCTCGGCGAGCTCGGCCGCTACAACGCCGAACGGGTCAAAGCCGTGCGAGCTTCGGGTGGCGATGTCCCGGGTATGGCCAATATCGCCAAGCTGTCGATGAGCACCATCGTCCGGCTCCAACGTGACCTTGGGCTCCGGATCGTGGGGGCCCAGGGCATGCTCCATGCCTACAACCCGGCGGACCAGAGGGTCCTCGATGAAGCCACCGGGAATCCCTTCCTGGCTGCCGTCACGATGAGCGCCCTGTATGCCCAGGCCCCGCCGATCTACGGCGGGACCGATCAGATCCAGCGCAACATCCTGGGAGAGCGGGTCCTCGGCCTGCCCAAGGAGCCGGGCAACGAGAAGAACCTCCCCTTCTCGGAGCTGCCGACCAACGGCTGAGCACCTGGCGGCAGCAGACCACCTCCCACACCGGTCGACCGAGTCCGCTTCGTTGCGGACGTCCACGAGTCCCGACTGGAGCGGGCCCGACCTCCTACTCGTGGGCGGGCAGATCGGCCGGATCTCGGAGTACAGGATCGGGGGTGGCAAGTCGTGCGAACCGGCTGGCGGCCGGGGAAAGGGGACCGGTCCGGTGGACCAGTGCCAGCTCTCGAACGGCTGGTGGGTCGGGCCGTGCGATGACAGCCCCGAGCTTCTCGGCGACCTCGGCCATCGACTCGGGCACGAGCGCAGCGCCGGCCCCGGCGAGCACCAGAGGAAGAATGGCGTCTCGCTGTGCTGAGACGGCGGCCAGCTTCGGCTTGACGCCCACCGAGCCCAGTCGCTCATCGAGGAGTCGTCGCGTCGAAGTCCCTTCGGGTGATGCCACGAACAGGGTGTCCTCGAAGTCGATCAGCGCCGAGGTGGTGACGCTGGTGGCGGTGCCCGGGGGATGGATGAAGACGAGCACCTGCGATCCGAGTCCGGTGGACTCGAGCGCGTCGGGGACGCCCTGGGCATCGGTGAGCCCCAGCTCGGATGTGCCCGTCTCGACCAGTTCGAACAGCTCGCGGGAGTCCTCGGGAGCGGCGAGGTCGACGCGAACACCCGGATAGCGACGACGGAACCGGCCGACGAGTGTCGCCGTAGGGTCAGCGGCGAGGGTCGGAAGGCAGGCCAAGGACAGAACGCCCGACTCCAAGCCGACCACGGCGGTCACCGCAGCCCGACCGGTCTCGAGGTCCCGGAGCACCTGGCGGGCCGGCCCGAGGAGGGCGGCCCCGGCCGCGGTGAGCTGGACCCTTCGCCCGATCCTGTCGAAGAGCGGGGTCCCGAGGTCGGCCTCTAGCTCCTTGACGGCCAGGGAGAGGGCGGGCTGTGACACGAATGTGGCTTTGGCGGCGGCGGTGAAACCGCCGTGGTCGACGACGGCCACGAAGTGCTGGAGGCGGCGGGAATCCATATGGATAGCTTATCGGTAGTACACGAAATATCTATTATCTTTCTTGGTTGGCGACCGCCACAATTCGAACGTGGACACACTCGAAGAGCCGAGGCCGGTCGGATGGCACCGCCTGGTGGTCGAGCCCAGGCGTCCCGAAGTCATCAGGCGTCGGCCCAGTGCGTTCTGGCTGGCGGTGGCGGCCGTGTGCATCGGGGCGTTCATGGGCCAGCTCGACGCCAGCATCGTCACCGTGGCGCTGCCCACCCTGCAACGGACATTCCACGCCGGCGTCGGTGCCGTGACCTGGGTCGGCCTCAGCTACTTGCTGGTCCTGGTGGCCACCGTGGCCGCCGTCGGCCGGTTCGCCGACATGTGGGGGCACAAGCTTCTCTATGTCTACGGCTTCGGGATCTTCATCGTCGGATCGGCGCTCTGTGGCCTGGCCCCGAATTTGGGCACACTGATCGGGTTCAGGGCGCTGCAGGCAGTAGGCGCGGCGTTGCTGCAGGCCAACAGCGTGGCGATCATCGTGTTGGCGGTGCCGAAGTCATCCCTCGGAAGGGCCATCGGGATCCAAGGTGCCGCCCAGGCCGTGGGTCTGGCCCTCGGGCCCACCGTCGGAGGGTTCCTTCTGGCGGCGGGTGGATGGCGGCTCATCTTCTTCGTCAACGTTCCCTTCGGCCTGCTCGGGATGATCGCCGGGCTCCTGCTGGTCCCCCGGAGCCGCCACCTCCAGGACCGGGTGCGGTTCGACTGGACGGGACTGGCCCTGGTCTTCCCGGCCGTAGTGGCGGTATTTACGGCCATCTCCTTCGGCAACTCGAAGGGATGGACCTCACCCACGATCATCGGGCTGTTCGTGTTGGGAATCGCCCTGACCATCGGATTCATCCGACGAGAAGTCCGATGCGCCGAGCCGATGCTCGATATGGGTCTCTTCCGTAGGCCCCGCTTCAGTGCCGGTATCGCCAGCGGCATGCTGTCCTACCTGGTCATGTTCGGCGTCCTCTTCCTCGTTCCCTTCTACTTGGAGCGCGGTCTGCGGTTCGGATCGGTACGGTCCGGTCTCGAGTTGATGACCATGCCACTCGCCCTCGGGATCACCGCTCCGATTGCCGGGCGCCTGGCTGATCGACTCGGTGCCCGGCTACTGACCATCGGGGGTATGGCTACCGTGGCCGGCGGGCTGACCGTGCTGGGTGCGCTCCGGCCGACGAGTTCGGCGTTCCTGGTGCTCTTGGCCACCGTGGGGATCGGGCTGGGTCTGTTCACGCCTCCGAACAACGCCGCCATCATGGGTTCGGTGCCCCCGAGTCAGTCTGGTCTGGCCTCGGGCGTGCTCAACATGACCAGGGGGATGGGCACGGCCCTCGGTCTGGCGCTCACCGGGCTCGTCTTCGACCTGGCCGGTGGGAGGTCCCCGGCGTCGTCGTCAGTGGCTCACGCCTTCACCGTCACTTCGCTGTTCCTGGCCGCGATGGCAGTAGCGGCCGGCATCATCGTCGGTCTGCGCGAGGGTGGACCGCTGGAGCGGTCGATCAGCGCCGCTGTGGAGTAGGGGACAGAACATGGCCATACCCCGGATATCTGATCGTTCTCGGCTGTCCCGAACCGGTCGTCGGCATGGGACTGGTCGGGTGATCAGGACACCGACCCGTTGACCGCTCAGGCGCCGTGCACGAGGGCAACACCGAGCATTGCCAACCAGGCGATGATGGCCACGTAGAGGCCACGCTCGACGAGGCCGAAGTAGAGGCGGAGGCCCTCGTTCCGCCGTGTCAGGGCCATGCCGAGGACGCACCCGGCCATGAGCAATCCGAGACCGGTCGACCAGGGCGAGAGTGCGTGCCACCGGCCCGGCGCGGCAAGGGATCGGCCGAGCTGCAGTGCTGCCAACGTCGCTGCTGCGAACGTAACCACAGCGATGACTCCATGGGTGTGGCCGGTGGACGTCCGGACCCGGTCCGGCGCATCCATCGGATACCAGCTGATCACTGCCCGGGCCACCGCGAATGCGACCAGGAGAGCCACCACCGACCCGACACCTCGTCCGCTCAAGGTCTTGGCCACGCCGACGGCGGCACCAGCTCCGGCGATGGCCAACCCGATGGTGGCCGAACGGTAGCCGGCTCGATACGGGGTGATGCCGTACTGGCTCACCGGGTTGCGCATGGGAGACAGACCGGTCGGGGCAAAGTGGAGGAATACAAGGCTGGACACGGCAGCAACCAGACCGAGCAGGTCCAGCCACCCGCCAGCCGCCGTCAAGTGATTCATCGATGGGCCTCCGCCCGCTCGAGAACATCGATGGTCCTCATGGAGTCCGGGAGTGGACGGTCACTCTTCGGGAAGTGCAGCAAACTCACGCTTGGTGTTCCGGTACCAACCCATCCCCGATATCGGGTGCTTCCACCTGCCCTTCATTTCCTTCAATGCGCTCTCATGCGTGGCATCGCCGCTTGCCACCATTTCCTTCAAGTGTCTGTCTTCGGCCTTTATGACCTCGTCAGCAGTGGTGCCACGGAGCGAGAAATCACACGGTCCGCCCAGCTGTCTACGTGTCATTGTCTTCATTATGTGGGGTCGCTCCCTTCATTTCGGAACCTCGTCAGGGTTTGCCTCGGCGCTGCTCGCAACAGTGACGGGCCACCGTCAGCGTAGATGCCTTCACAGCCACTGGCTTCGGACGTAGACAGTACCCGTCTCGAACCCGGCTGGAAATGGACGGCCGGCCCGGTGGTCCGGGTCGTGCTCGAACGGCCAGCCATCAGGGACGTCACGCAGACTCCTCAGCCGCTCTGGATGAGGCCCAGAGTGTTGCCGTCCGCGTCGGTGACCGTGGCGATGCACGTGCCGCCTCCGACATCGTTCGGCTGGCCGGAGATTTGGGCACCCGCTTCCATTACCTCGGCGAGCGCGGTGTCGAGGTCGGCGACACGAAAGTACGGCACCGGTGCCCTCAGGCCCTTCTCGTGACCTTTGGGGTCGAGGCCGATCTCGACACCCCCCATGTTGAATCCGACGTAGTAGGGCCGGTCGGTGTGGGGCTCGATGCCGAGAAGGGCGATGTGGACCGCCTTGGCCGCATCGAGGTCGCGAACGGGGTGGACAATGGATTGCAGAATGTTCATACCCTTATGACGCACGCCGATCAGAGGATGTGACAGCGACCTGGTGTCACATCGCTGGGTGGATGCACGTCAGTAGCATATGAGCGACATGGACATGACCGGTTTCGACGCCGAGCGGCCCCGGTTGACGGCGATCGCTCTCCGGATCCTCGGGTCGGAGGCCGATGCAGATGATGTGCTGCAGGAAGCCTGGCTTCGGCTCTCCCGAAAGGACGATGTCGACGACTTACCCGCCTGGCTGACCACCGTCGTGACGCGATTGTGCCTCGACCACCTGCGCAAGCGGCGTACCCGGTCGGAGGCCGAAGCCGAGGCAACCGCCGAGTCCGCACCGGCCGACCCGGAGGCCGACGCCCTGCTCGCCGAGAGGATGGGTGGGGCGATGCAGATCGTCCTCGACGCCCTGGCGCCCCCCGAGAGAGCTGCGTTCGTCCTGCACGATGTCTTCGGCTATCCGTTCGATGAGATCAGTGCGATCATGGGGCGCTCGGGCACCGCCGTGCGCCAGCTGGCCAGCCGGGCACGGCGCAAGGTGCAGGGCGCACCCGAGCCGGCCGCGGAGAAGACGGCGAGCGCCGAGAGCCGTAGCGTCGTCGACGCCTTCCTGACCGCAGCTCACGGCGGGGATCTGGCGCGACTGCTGTCCCTGCTCGCGCCCGACGCCGTCATGCGCGCCGACCTGGTGGGACAACGAACGGGCGCCGATCCGATCTACGACGGCGCCGCCGCAGTGGCCGCCCGCTTCAACGGCGCCAAAGGGGCGATACCCGTCACCATCGACGGTGACCCCGGTGCTGCCTGGATCATGGCCGGGTCGGTCAAGGTCGCCTTCGTGTTCCACGTCGAGGTTGGCCTGGTGCGCGAGATCGAGCTGATCGCCGACCCAGACGTACTCGCGACCCTGGCCGTGGTCTGGCGAGGAGTCCTACGAGGCTGATCTGCGTGATCACGGCCAGCCCTCGACCATGACCGTCACTACGGCTTCGGGAGGCGGAAGTTGCTCCACGCCCCAATCGCCGTCATCACCGGTTCATCACCGGTTCGTTGCCGGTTCGTTGCCGACGGTGGGCCGCCCAAGGTCCGTTAGAAGACCATGAAGTCAGAACATCGACCGCTCGTCGGCCTCCACAGCGCGGGCGCTCCGATTAGTACCAAGTGGTGGTGTCGCGAAGACCGAGAAATTCGATCAGCTCGGTGAGTACCTGTCCCCCAGCCTCTCTGGCGATGGCCAGTGCATGGGAGGCGTCAATGTCGTCGAGGAGCGCTGCGACTACCTGTCGCCGGGCGCTGTCGCTGTCGACGGTGTTCGTGGCTCTGCTCCACATGTCATCGAGGTGTGCAGTCGCCTCCATGAGGGAGTCCTCCTCGAATTCCCAGTCGGCCCGCCAGGGCCGCGTAAGGATCAGGTATCGGATGGCCGCCGCGGGCCAGCGCTGGAGCAGATCGTGGACGAAGACAAGGTTGCCCGTGGACTTGGCCATCTTCTGCCCCCTGGACTTCACCGTGCCCACGTGCATCCACGATCGGGCGAATGGCGACACGCCGGTGAATGCTTCGGCCAGCGCCGCTTCGTAGGCGTGGTGCGGGAAATCGAGATCGGCCCCGCCTCCGTGCAGGTCGACGGTCGGGCCGAAGGTTGAGAGAGCCATCGCGGCGCATTCGGCGTGCCATCCAGGCCGTCCCTCCCCCCACGGGCTCGGCCACGCCGGCTCGTCACCGGAAGAGCGTTGCCAGATGGCCACATCAAGCGGGCTCTGCGATACCTCATTCAAGGGGTTGTCATGGTGGGCTGAGTCTTCCTCCAGCCGGATCACCGCTTCGGTGGGATCGAGACCCGCGGTCTCGCACACGTGTTCCCCTCGGAAGAAGACCGAGCCGTCACGTTCGTAGGCGGCATCTCGGGCGATGAGGCCGAGGGCGAGGCCAATGACGTCGTCGACGTAGTCGTGGCTTCTCGGTTCGAATGCCGGGCGAATGATGCCGAGATCAGACGCATCGCGCTCGAACCGATATGTCTGTTGGGTTGCCAAAGAGCGCCATGGGACACCTCGGGACCTGGACTCGGCCAGTAGGTGGTCGTCGACATCGGTGACGTTGCGGCACACATCTACGTGTGCGCCGGTCAGGTGTAGTACCCGGGCTGCCACATCGGTCCATACGAACGTGGCGGCATGGCCGAGATGAGTCGTGTCATAGGGGGTGATACCGCAGACGTACACACGTGCCGAGCCGATGATCGGCACGTGGGCCCCCCCGACCCGGAGTGCCGCTCCCACAGTTGCCCCGTCAGAGAGTGCCATTGCCGTGCTCCGATGTTCGTAGCCGGACGGTCAGGGGGATCCTTAGGAGGATCCTTCTTCGGACACCGCCTTCTTCAAGGACCACCACCGAGCCCTACGTGAAGATGATCTCACCACCGGCGGCCAGGGAGTAGAACTCACCGACCGTGATGATGTCCATGACTTGCTCGATCAAATCGTCCTCGGTCAGCTCGAACAGGTCCGTCGATGCCTTGCAGGCGTAGATCCCCGCACCTGTGTCAGCGATCATTTCGACGAACTCGTGAATGGGGGGAATGTCAAGCTTCTCCATCTTCTTCTCGAGGTAGTGAGTCATGACCGACGACACGCCTGGCAGGCCACCGGCCATGGTGGCCAGGTGCAGGCCTGGATTTCCGACGGTGGCCACTTTGATGTGGTCGATTGTCGATCGATGGACCACATCGAGGCCGAAGAACGTGAAGAAGAGATTGGCCTCGATCCCCTCAGCCCGGGCGCCATTGGCCATGATCAGCGCCGGATAGACCCCCTCCAATGAGCCCTTCGAAACAATGATCGACACCTTTTCGATCGGGTCACTCATGTTGCACCTTTCTGTGGGATCGGAGACCGGCAGAGCGGTCAGATGCAGCCGCGCGGTTTGGGGATACCGGCGATCTTGGCGGCAGTCTTGGCTGGACCTTTCGGAAATAGTTGATAGAGCTGCTTGATCGATACTCCAGACGTCTTGCCGAGGACTCGGACGGTGGGCCCGGTTCCCTTCTCGGCATACTCGGTGCGCATGAACTTGATCACCTGCCAATGCGGCTCGGCGAGTTCATCGATGCCCTGCTCCCGGGCGATCTCCGGCGCCATGGCTTCGGTCCACTGACTTGGGTCCTCGAAGAACCCTTCATCGTTGACGGCAACGGTAGTGCCGGCGTAGGTGGCGGTGGCGGTGGACATGGTCAACTCCTTATCCTCTGATTCCGACGAGTGGCTCGGGCGGTCATGGAATGCTCTGGAGGTCCTTGCCCCGCGTGGGCATGGCCGTTCCGACACCGGGAAGGTCACGGCCGGGAAGCAGGCTGTGCCAGTAGAGCGGCTGGAACATCAGTTTGCCCAGGTGGTTGAGCCTTGACTCTTTCAACAGCGGCAGCCCCACCGAGGTCGGGAAGTGCCCGGGCAGCGGCTCGGTGTCGTAGTTGAAGTCGATGAGCAGCGCCCTGCCGAACCCGGTCTCGATGAAGCAATTGGTGTGCCCGTCGAAACTGCCGTCCAGCGGCTTGTCGGCCAGGAACCGTCGGACGTTCTCGACCAGGACCTCCCCCTCGAAGTGGGTGACCGACCCTGCCTTCGATGTGGGAACTCCTGCGGCGTCACCGATGGCGAATACATTTGGTTTAACAGTCGACTGCAGTGTGTGCTCGTCGACCGGCACGAAGCCCAACTCGTCCCCGAGCCCCGGGGACCTCGTCACGTAGCTGGCGCCACCGTGCAGGGGAACGACCACGGCCAGGTCGAAGCCGACCTCACGCCCATCGTAGGAGACGAGTCGTCCTCCGGATCCGTCCACCTCGCCGGTATTGAACTCGGTTACCAGGGCGACGCCCTTCTCGTCCAGCAACCCGGCCAGTGCCTTCGACGCCACCGGCTTGGTGAAGGCGCCATCGAGGGGGGTCACATACGTCAACTCGACCCGATCGCGAATGCCGGCTTGCTGGAAGAACCAGTCGGCCAGGAAGCAGAACTCGAGGGGTGCGACCGGGCACTTGATGGGCATGTCGATTACGTTGACCACCAGGCGGCCTCCATCGAATCCCTCGAGTGCGTCATGCAGTGCGGCGGCTCCCGCGACGTCGTAGAAGGTGAAGACCTTCTCCATCCAACCCGGCCCGGTGAGCCCCTCGGTCTCCTCTTCGACCAAGATGGAGCCCGAAGCGACGACCAGAACGTCATAGGCGAGTTCAGTCCCGTCTCCAAGCTGGACCGTGTCCGCATCGATGTCGACGCACTCGACCGGGGACTGGCGGAATTGGATGCCACGATGCAGCTGATGATGCCGAGCGCGGACGATCTCGTCAGTGTGGGTCAACCCGAACGGGACGAAGAGCAACCCTGGCTGGTAGACGTGGTCATCGTTCTGGTCCACAACGACGATCTCGACGTCTCCTGGGGGAAAGATCCGCCGCAGACGGTTGGCGCTGAGCGTTCCCCCGGTCCCCCCGCCGAGGATCACGATCCGTTTGGTCATGGTCCCATCCTGGGTCATCCATCTCGATTCGACTAGGGCAATTCGTCCTCAATCGGGGCTGAAACCAAGCGGCCGTCGGTGCCGGTGACGACAGTCGATCGGAGCGGAGTGAAAGGCCACCAAGCGGATCAGAGCTCGTCGAACTGTCGGGTACAGGTTCCGTCTGGCAGCTAACCAACTAATGGACGAGGACCTTCAGCGCGTCGTGCTCGGCAGCGTGCCCGAAGACGTCGTAGGCCTCCAGCATCTGGTCGAACGAGAACTCGTGCGTGACGAACTTCTCGGCAGGAAGTTTGTGCTCGGCGACGAGCTTCAGCAGCATCCCGAGGGTATTCGTATTGACCAGACCCATAGAGATGTCGATGTTCTTGATCCAGAGCTCGTTGAGGGCGAGGTCGACTGACTTGCCGTGCACGCCGATGTTGGCAACGTTTCCTCCCGGGCGGACGATGACCGTCGCCATGGTGAACGTCTCGGGAACCCCAACCGCCTCGATGGCGACATCGACGCCGAGGCCGTCGGTGAGTGCGAGCACCTGGTCCTTCCAGTCCGGGTCCCCCGAGTTGACCGTGTCGGTAGCGCCGAATTCGTTGGCCCGTGCCAGTCGGGCGTTGTCCAGATCGATCGCAATGATCTTGGACGGGCCGTAGAGCCGTGCCGTCATGACCGCGGAGAGCCCAACCGGTCCGGAGCCGATCACGGCGACGACATCGCCTGGGTTCACGTGTCCGTACTGCACGCCGATCTCGAAACCGGTCGGCAGGATGTCTGAGAGGAGGATGCCCTCGGCATCGGTCATGCCCTCGGGGACCTTGTACACCGAGTTCTCGGCGAAGGGGACCCGAACGTACTCGGACTGCGTCCCGTCGATCATATAGCCGAAGATCCAGCCGATCCCCGCGAGGCCCTCCGGGTCGAGGCAGTGGCTGTAGAGCCCCTGGCGACAGTTCGAGCATCGTCCACACGAACTCACGCAAGCGAGGATGACCCGGTCACCCACGGCGAGTTGGGTGACCGCGTCGCCGATCTGCGTTATCACGCCGATTCCCTCGTGCCCCAGGATTCGGCCGACCTCGACCTCGGGGACGTCGCCCTTGAGGATATGGAGGTCTGTGCCGCAGATCGTGGTGGCGACCATCTGTACGATCACGTCGGTCGACTGTTCGATCTTCGGATCGGGTACTTCATCCCAGGCCTTCTTGCCGGGACCCCTGTAGATCAGTGCCTTCATGATCGACCTCCTCCGGTGCCGTAGCTCGAGCGGCGCGTTGCGACTCGCGAGACCGGTATTCGGCTGATGGTGACCCCGGTCTCCACCATCGAGGTTACGGGCTGCGGAATTGGCGGACTAGGGCCGAACGTCCCGTTGTGCTCCTGGGCGGGGCGCCGAAGAGGCAGCCTGGTGACCTCGATCGTCTTCCGCCGTCAGGTCTCCCGCGAAGCGGCCATCCGTGTCGCCGGTCCGACACCGGACGAATCGGTGGCATCATCCGGGATGGACCGCCACCCCCCGAGTGAACCAACTCCAGGGCTTTGGCCCAATGCCATAGCGCTGGTCAATGTCCTCGAGGCCGAGGCCGAAGCCGGCGTCCCGAACCAGGGCGACGGGGTCACGGGTGAGGTGGCAGCCATCGGCCACTCGTCGCTGGAGGGGCTCCAATCGGCGTTGCCATGCGGCCACACCCGGATCAGGTGAAAGGCCATGCTCGAGAAAGTGAAGCCGGCCTCCAGGACGCAGCACCCGGCCGACCTCCGCCAAGGCGGCATTGACGTCGGGAATCGTGCACAGGGCGAAGGTACAGAGGGCATGGTCGCAGGAGTCATCAGGGAGCGGAATCAACTGACCATCGAGCCCGACGAGTTCGATCGGCACCGGTGAGCGTTCGATCCGCCGCTGTGCAATCCGGAAGGCCTTGGCGGACGGTTCGACCGCAAGGACCCTCTCGACGGTCGAAGGGTAGTGGTCGACATTGAGACCCGAGCCGAATCCGACCTCGAGGACTCGCCCGGTCAGTCCGCGAGACAGTTCGGCGCGCCATTTCTTCAGTCCTGCGGTCCCACACGCTCGGTCGACCAGGACTGGGAGGATGTGCTCGCGGTACAGGCCCATGTCGCCAGAGTACCGATCTGAAGTGGCCCTGGAGCTCCGACACGCAAAGCAGGAACTCCAGGGACGTCGGACGATCACGTGCCGACTCGCCATCGACCCTTTGCGGGTGTTCCGACGGGCGCCGGCCGGCCCCTCACGCGGAATCGTGTCGAATGTGGGAATAGGGACAGTGGCCCGCTGTTGTACCTGATGTACCCCTGGGGGTATAGAGGACAAGCGAAGGAGAGCAGCATGACTTTGGTGAACTTCATGAGCAGCGGTCTGGGTCGAGGGGTCCGAATCGTCGTCGGTCTGTTGATGGTTGGCGTGGGGTTGGCCCTTGGTGGGGGATGGTTGGCATTGTCGATCGCCGGTCTCGTGCCCCTTGCGGCCGGGGCGTTCGGTTTCTGTCTGATAGCCCCTCTGCTCCACCAGCCGTTGCGTGCAGCCGGCTCGCCGCGGGTTTGACCGGTGGATCGCCGCCAGTGGGATCAGCGCTACAGCGGAGACGATTTGGTCTGGACAAGTACCCCGAACCAGTTCCTGGTCTCCGAGGTGGCCGACCTCACGCCGGGTCGAGCGGTCGACCTTGCTTGCGGCGAGGGCCGCAATGCAGTGTGGCTTGGTGAGCGGGGCTGGGAGGTGACAGGAGTGGATTTCTCGCCGGTGGGCCTGGCAAAGGCACAGCGTCTCGCTGCAGCCTGCAACGTAGAGGCCACCTGGGTTGAATCTACAGTGCAGGAGTGGAGTCCCCCGTCGGCTGGATTCGATCTGGTGGCCATGCTGTACCTGCAGCTGCCGCAACCTGAGCGTTCGATCGCGCTCGAGGTGGCCGTGTCCGCAGTGGCCCCGGGGGGCACGCTCCTGGTTGTGGCTCACGATCGGGAGAACTTGACCAGAGGTTTCGGTGGTCCGCCGAACGCCGAAGTCCTCTGTAACGTTGCCGATGTCACCGAGGTGGCTGTCGGAGCTGGTCTGACCGTGGAGCGCGCCGAGCAGGTAGTCCGGGTCGTGGACACGGATACAGGACCCCGGGACGCAATCGACACCCTGGTGAGGGCCAAACGGCCGACGTGAGGCTACGTGACGGAATGCACGATGTCATCCAGGAGCATCTGCCGTTCACGGCGTCGGTCCTTGCCGTCTGCGCCCATCCCGACGACGAGAGTTTCGGGCTGGGAGCGACGCTGAGTTCATGGGCCGACCAGGGAAGCCGCGTCTCCGTTCTGAGCTTCACCCACGGGGAGGCGTCCATGCTGGGTGTAAACCGCGGGAACCTGCATCGGATCCGAGGGAATGAGTTGGCTACCGCTGCGGACGAGCTCGGAGTCGAAACGGTGCGACTTCTCGAGTACCCAGACGGTCGACTCACCGGAGAGCCGGCCGGCAGGCTATCGGCAGATGTCCACAATGCCGCGGACCTAGTCGATGCGAGCCTCCTTCTGGTCTTCGACGAGGGCGGGATCACCGGGCACCTCGATCACGTGCGGGCCACCGAGGTCGCCAGGGCAGTCGCCGGCGACATTGGCATACCGGTGCTCGGTTGGGCCCTTCCCGAAGCGATAGCGGCACAGCTCAACGATGAGTTCCCGACGACATTCGTGGGTAGGCGACGCGAGGAGATCGACCTGTCGATCGAGGTGGACAGGTCCCGCCAGCAGCGAGCCATCCACTGTCACGCCAGTCAGTCGAGCGAGAACCCCGTGCTGTGGCGCCGACTGGAACTTCAGGGCCATCGGGAGGTTCTCCGGTGGCTGGATCCGGGAGACGCAGTCGGAAGTCAATCGGCCACATGAGATCGGGAATACCCCCAAGGGTATGAGTGTTGACCTTGTTGCTATCTCGGAGAGGAGTGGAGACGATGGCTACAGTCGAACTGACAAAGCAGAACTTCGAGGGGATCGTGAGCGAGAGGGGCATCGTGCTCGTTGACTTCTGGGCATCGTGGTGTGGACCTTGTCGGGCCTTCGCCCCGATCTTCGAAGCGGCATCCGAGCAGCACTCGGAGATCGTCTTCGGGAAGGTGGACACGGAGGATGAATTCGAATTGGCCGGCTCGTTCGGGATTCGGTCGATTCCCACGCTGATGATCTTTCGCGACCAGATCATCGTCTTCTCGCAGCCCGGTGCAGTTCCAGCCGAGGCGCTCGAGAAGTTGATCACCCAGGTCGCGGAGCTGGACATGGACGAAGTGCGCCGCCTGGCGGGGCAGCAGAAGCCCGAAATGAGCCAGTCATGACCCGGGTGCCAGTGGGGCGTGGCCTGCCCGTGGAACCCCAGGAGAGAGGATGGACTCATGCAGCTGCCCGATGAGGTGGTGGAGGACCTGAAGAAGAGGCTCCGACGTGTCGCCGGACAGGTGCAGGGTGTTGAGCGGATGTTGGCCGAGGGCCGGGAGTGCCGGGACGTGGTGACTCAATTGTCTGCAGCCACGAAGGCGTTGGAGCAGGCTGGCTTCAAGCTGATCTCCTCCGGCCTTGTCTACTGTCTGGAGAATCCTGAGGAGGCGGCGGCCGACGGGTACGCCATAGACGAGGTCCAGCGGATGTTCATGAAGCTGGCGTGAGGTGGGAAAGATGACCCCACTCGAGACGGTCCTCCCCGAGTCCTTGGGTGAGGCTGAGGAAGACGTCCGGGCCGCGCTCCAGGGGCAAGGCTTCGGTGTCTTGACCGAGATCGATGTCGCCGCCACGTTCAAAGAGAAGCTCGGCGTCGAGCGCCCCCCACTCAAGATCCTCGGTGCCTGCAATCCCGGATTCGCCTACCGGGCCATTCTCATCGACCCATCGGCGAGTCTGGCTCTACCGTGCAATGTCGTACTGGAGGCGGTCGATGGTGCGACCCGCGTCGCAATCGCCGACCCTCGTGATCTGATGACCGATCTCGAGCTGAGCGAGTTGGCCGCTGAGGTCGCGCTCCGATTGGAGGCGGTCGTCGATACGTTGCAGAGGGGCCATCTCGGCACCCGTGATAGGTGAGTCGTCGGTGAGCGACAAAGGGGGTCCGCAGTCGGTTCAGCGCCCTCAAGTCGAGTTGCTGTCATGAACTTGGAGCGTCGCCAGCGAACCCCGGGGATATGGGTGGTGCCGGACACGGGAGCCGAGGCTCGGTGCGATGGATTGGACGGGCCCATTTTGAGTCCACCCAGCCAGTAGAAGTCGTTGCGTCAGTCGGGGAACTCGATGAATCCGCCTTTCAGGGCGCCATGCGTGAGGAGCCCCCACCTTCCGATGGCGAGCCGGCACTACCGGATTCCGCCCGACAGCGACTGAAGGCAGAGGGACGCGGTGCCTACGAGTACCCAGAGGGCACCACCCAGGGCTAGTGGTTTCATGCCAGCCCGACGGATGTCGGTCATCTTGGTCGAGAGACCGATCGCCGCCAAAGCGGTCGCGATCATGAGCTGGGCAAGAATCGACAGGCCCGGCTGCCAGCTCCGCGGGACCTGCCCGACAGTGTTCAAAGAGACAGCAACGAGGAACCACGCGATGAACACGGGGAAGGTTCCGAGCACGTGAGCACCGAGCGAACGGCGAGGGGCCTCGTCGGGCCGCATCGGGCCCTGGCGAGAGCGCCAGAAGGAAATACCCAGCGTGATGGGGATGATCATCAGGGTCCGGGCGAGCTTCACCACGATGGCGGTGGATGTCGCTCCGTGACCGAAGACGGACCCAGCGGCTACGACGGACGACATGTCGTTGATAGCGGTGCCCGCCCACTGGCCGAAGCCGTGAGGGGTCATCCCAAGGAGGTGCCCGAGGCTGGGGAACGTCAGGACAGCAGCGATATTGAACGTAAAGATCGTTGCGATCGAGTACGAGACGTCCGCCTCGGATGCAGAAATGACGGCGTCGGTCGCGGCGATCGCGGATGCTCCACAGATCGCCGTCCCCACACCGATGAGGGCCTGCAGGTCGCGTCCGACACCCATGAGCCGACCGATCACTGCAGCACCGACGAGGGCGATGGCCAGCGAGCCGATCATGATCGGTAGCGATGAAGACCCCGTCGTGATGACCTGTCGGAACGAGAGCGCCGTTCCGAGCACCACGATCGACCCCTGGAGCGCCGCTTTGCCGGCGAAACCGAGACCAGGGCGAAGTACCACAGGGACCGGACGGAGCAGAGAAGCGGTTACCCCGCCCACGATCGCGAATACGGGCGCGCCAACCACGGGGACCGCGTGGCCGAGCACCGTGGCGAAGCCGGCAAGGATGACCGCCACACCGACCCCTGGCAGCAGCTTGAGTTGTCGAGCCATTGCCCGCCCTGCACCGGCGGTGGCCACTCCAACCCGGCCTTCCTCGACTGGTTGCTGAGGGACCATCCATCAAGCATGCGGTCGCACTTGGAGTACGGATAGCCCGGGGTTGGTGATCTCTCTATAAGGTTTCACTATGCCCCTCCCGCAGCCGCATCCAGACCTGGTCTCACTCGACCTCCTCCAGAGCGTCGCTGACTTCGGGTCGATCCGTCAGGCGGCGCTGGCGCATGGGATCTCGCAACCGGCTGCGAGCACCCGGCTTCGGAACCTCGAGGCGAATATGGGGCTGAATCTCCTTGACCGGTCTTCCGGTCGGGCGCAGCTGACGCCGAATGGGCGCGCCATCGTCGAGTGGTCGAGTCGGATCATCGACGGCATGAGGGGGCTCCTCGAGGGTGCAGCGGCCCTACGGTCGGAGGCCAAGGGCCAGCTCCATGTGGCCGCTTCGATGACGGTCGCTGAGTACCTCGTACCGGAGTGGCTCATCCGGCTGAGGACGACAGATCGTGACGTGCGGGTGTCGCTGGAGATGGGCAACTCCGAACAGGTGATCACCCTGGTCAGGGAGGGACGAGCCGAGGTCGGATTCGTCGAGGGACATTCCACTCTTGCCGGACTTCGGAGCTGGGTGGTGCTCGACGACGAACTCCTCCTCGTCGTCGCACCTTCGCACGCGTGGGCGAAGAAGGGGCGTCGGGTACCGGCGCAGGAGCTGGCCGAGACACCGCTCGTCCTGCGCGAGATGGGGTCTGGTACCCGTGACGTGCTGGAGCGGTCTTTGCAGCGTCTCGCTCTCGCCGTAACCCCAGCCGTTGAACTGGGATCCACGACGGCGATCAAAGCAGCCGTCGAATCGGGACTGGGGCCGGCCGTACTGAGTCGTCTTGCCGTCAGCGCAGACATTGACGCCGGGCGCCTCATCGCGGTGCCGATCGAAGGCATGGACCTGTCTCGATCCATCCGGGCGGTGTGGCTGCGGTCCGAGCCGCTCTCGCGACGCGCCTCGCGCCTGCTCGCCCAGATCACGGCGCCACGATCTGCGCCGAACTCGAACCATCGACAGGCTGCTGATTAGGGAGGATCAGCCTTCGAGGAGACGAGGAAGCCGAAATGTCCGGCTATCCCCTCATCTCCACGGCGTGGATCTTCCCCTCGGCACGACGCAGCCGCACGCGTGGATCCTTGGCTACCTCATTGGCTAGCTCCATGGTCACTCCCCCTCATTTTCGTAGGCGAATTCGTCGACTCGTAGATCGGGTCAGTGCGAAAACTTCACCTTGGGCAGGATGCGGCCGAGCCACTTCGGCTGGTGCCATGCGCTGTGGCCTCCCAGCCGCAGCACCACCGGGAGCACGACAAGGCGGACCACGAGGGCGTCGAGGGCCACGGCAATGGCCAGGATCACCCCCATCTCCTTGGGTGCCAGCGGCCCCGACAGGGCGAACGTCAAGAAGACGGCGATCATGACGGCTGCGGCCGACAGGACGACCCGTCCCGAGGTGCGCATCGAGCCGATCATGGCGTGCTCGGGCTCGGGGTGGGTCTCGTAGCGCTCCTTGGCTGCCGAAAGCATGAAGAGCGTGTAGTCCATGGCCACCCCGAAGACCATGGCTCCGAAGAAGAGGGGGGCCCAGGCGTCGATGAACCCTTGGGACTGGAAGCCCAGCCCGCCCGACAGGAAGCCGTTCTGGAAGATGAGCCGTCCGATGCCGAAGGCCCCGGCCACCGACAAGGCGGTGATCAGGACGCCCATGGCGGCGATCAACGGCGCACCCAGGGCTATCAGGAGCAGGAGGAATCCGAGTACACCCAGAATGCCGAGGACCAGCGGGGTGTGGGACGCCAGGGCCTGCTGGAGGTCGTGGTTCTCGGCGGCGGCACCGCCGATCAGCGTTCCGGCCGGCAGGACCTGGCGGAGGTGGTCGATAGTTGTACCCGTCGTGGTCGTCGAGGGCCCGGTGGTGGGGACGACCTGATCAAGGGTCCACCCGGAACTGGTCGGCCCCGGGACGACGCCGGCCACGCCGGACGCATGAGAGAGGGTGGCCATGGCTTGTTTCTGCTCGGCTTCGGGCACGACCACCTGCAGTGTCCCCGGCGCACCTGGCCCGAAGGCGGTGGTGACCTGGTAGTAGCCGACCCTGGCGTTGGCGCCGGGCGGAACGATGGTGATCGAGGGCATGTTGGTCCGCATCCCGATGACCGGTGCCGCGGCCAGCAGCAGCAGGACCAGGGCGGCAGCACCGATCGGGAACGGGTGTCGCCAGATGAACTTCCCCCACGAGTGCAGCATCCGGTCGAGCGGACCTTCACCCTCGGGCGGTGGCCCGCGGCGCAGCCGGATCTTGCCCTTGTTGATGTTCGTCCCGAGCTTTCCGAGCACCGCCGGCAGGAGGGTGAGGGTCGCGGCGAGCACCGCGACGACCGACAGCATGATCCCGAATGCCATGGATCGGAACGCTGGGCTCGGAACGATCAGGATGGCAGCGAGCGAGGCCAGCACGGTCAACGCACTGAAGGCCACGGCCTTCCCGGCTGTGTCGACAGTCTCCGCCACCGACGCCACGATCGCCTGGCGGTCGCCCGGCTCGGCTCCCCGCCGCTCGAGGGCAGAACGGAACCGCATGACCAGGAAGAGGGCGTAGTCGATTCCCAGCGCGAGGGCGAACATCAGCGCGAAGTTGAGCGCCCAAATCGACACCGGGGTGAACTTGGTGCTGATCACCAGTGCACCGGCTGCGACCAGCAGCCCGGCCATCGTCAACAGCAGGGGAAGGCCGGCGGCTACCAGACTGCCGAAGGCGATGATCAGGATGATGATCGTCACCGGCCACGACAGCATCTCCGACCTGAGCATGGCGGACCGGTTGGCCGTGTTGAAATTGGCCCACAAGGCGCTGTCCCCGGTCAGGGTCACGCTGACGCCCGACGAGGAGAGGGCCGCCAGTTTCGGCTGAACGGCGTCGGCCGCCTTCACCATCTTGTTGGAGTCCGCTGCCGATCCTGCGGTGATGATGGCGGTCCGCCCATCACGCGAGACCGAGATCCCGGCCTGGGGCGGGACCACTGCGGATACCCGGGGATCGCCGCGGAGCACGCTGGTCGCCTTGGTCACGACGGCCTGGGCCTGAGGATCCGACGCGATCGGGCCGCGGTGATCGACGATGACGACCTGCAGGCCGGTCGCACCGAGTCCCGAGAAGTTCTTCTGGATGATGGCTCGTGCCGCCACGGACTGGCTGTTCGAGGCCTGCCAACCGGCACCGGCGAGCGCGCTCTCGACGTGGACGGCAAAGAATCCGAAGACGAGGACCACCAAGAGCCATGCGATGAGGACCCGGCGGAAGTGGGTGGCAGCCCACGTGCCGAGCTGGGCGAACGGGCTGGAAGGTCCCGTCTGAGCTGAATGCCCGTCCACCGGTGCCCCATTCGAGGCGAGGTCGTGGCCCTCAACTTCTGGAGCCGAAGACGGTGGTTCGAGGCCGGTACTTGGGGAAGCTGTCATGGGGAGCAGTCCTTTGGGGTTGGGCTGGCGAACATACCCAGAGGGGTATAGGGTCATCATACAAGATACCCCCATGGGTATCAACCCCACGCCGGGGTCGAGCCTGTTCGTGTGTTGCGGGCGGCCGCACCTCTTGATACCCTATGGGGTATGTGTCGAGTTGCTACGTGCAGGAAGTGCGGTCGGCCGACTTGGAAGGGCTGTGGGGCCCACGTCGAACAGGTACTGGGCGATGTGCCCAGGGACGATCGTTGCCAGTGCCGGACAGCTCAGGCTCCGGTCTCCAAAGGGAAGTCATGGTTCGCGCGATGGTGAATCGTCCAGCTGGTCAGGACAACCGAGTGGTGATCGTCGGTGGGGTGGCCGGAGGGATGTCCACCGCTACTCGCCTCCGTCGCCTCGATGCTGACGTCACCATCACCGTTCTCGAACGGTCGGGGCATGTGTCGTTCGCCAACTGCGGGCTGCCCTACTTCGTCGGTGGCCTCATCGAAGAGGAGGAGGAACTCACGCTCCAGACCCCGGAGCAGCTCTTCGACAGATTTCGGCTTGATGTCAGGGTGAACCAGGAAGCGGTGGCGATCGACAGGACGGCAGGCACGGTCCGGACCCGGTCGACTGTCAGCGGCGAGGAAGGTGACGTGGCCTACGACAAACTGGTCCTGAGCATGGGAGCCGCCCCGGTGAGGTCGCCGATCCCCGGCTACGACAGGGTTCGAACGCTGAGGACGGTTGAGGACGCTGCCCGCCTGGCGATGGAGGTCGACGTAGCGCCAACTACGGCCGTCGTGATCGGTGCCGGATTCATCGGCCTCGAAATAGCGGAGAACCTGGTCGGACAAGGCCTTGCCGTAACGGTCGTCGAGTCCGCCGACCAAGTCCTGGCTCCTCTTGACCCAGAGCTCGCCGTTCTTGTACGCGACGAACTGGTGGCCCACGGTGTAACGGTTGAAACAGGGGTGTGCGTGGCGTCCGTGGAGGAGCAGTCGGTCACACTGGTCGACGGGCGCGTCCTGGCCGCCGAGGTCGTTGTCGGGGCCATGGGAGTCAGGCCGGACGTCCACCTGGCCGAACTGGCCGGGCTCGATCTCGGACCGAGCGGCGGGATGGCGGTGAACGATGAGAATCAGACCAACGACCCGGACATCTATGCCGTCGGGGATGCCGTCGAGAAGCCTGACGCGGTCTCACATGCCACCTCACTCATCGCGTTGGCCAATGTGGCCAACCGCCAGGGGCGGAGGGTGGCGGATCACATTGCCGGCCGACCGTCGCGGACGGTTCCATCACTCGGCACGGCCATCGTGAAGGTCTTCGATGTCGTCGCCGCCACTGTCGGGTGGAACGAAGGGCGACTGCGGGCTGCCGGGCGACCATTCCGGGCAATCCATTCCCATCCCTTCGACCACGCCACCTACTACCCGGGGGCGACTCGCATGGCGGCGAAGGTTATCTTCGATCCGAAGGACGGCACGATCCTCGGAGCTCAGATCGTCGGTCGGAACGGCGTCGACAAACGAATCGACGTGATCGCCACGGCAATGGCCGGCGGCATCCCTGCCGATCAGCTTGCTGATCTCGAACTGGCTTACGCACCGCCATTCTCTTCGGCCAAGGATCCCGTCAACCTCCTCGGCTATATGGCAGAGAATGTACTGAGTGGTGATTGCGACATCGTTGGTCCGGAAGAAATAGGCGAGCTCAGGGAGAAGGGTTGGCCGCTCATCGATGTGCGGACCGCCGAGGAGCACGCTGCCGGCGCAATCGAGGGATCGATCAATCTCCCGATCGACTCGCTCCGTGACAATCTTGCATCGCTTGGTCAAGGGCCGGTGGTGGTCTACTGCCAGGTGGGCCAGCGCGGCCACACCGCCACCGCGCTGATGCAAGAGCTCGGACTAGTGGCCCGGAATCTCGACGGCGGCTACCAGACGTGGTCGGACTGGACCAGAGCACGGGAGATGGTTCGGAACGCATTGATCGGCTAGGGCCTGATGCCTCTCCACCTTGGTTCCGACTGCTCCCTTCTGGGCTAGCCGCCGTCGGTTCGGTGGTGCCGAGTCGCAGCATGAGGGTCCGCCGAGCCCCCGGTGGGATCGACATGGATGACTGCTTCGGAGAGATTGGGCACGCGATGGAGCAGATCATGATGGGCGACCTCGGCGATCTCGTGCGCCCGAGTGACCGACAGTGATGCGGCCACGCTCAACCGAACCTGGGCCAGGAGCCGGTGCCCGGCCCATCGCGCCCGCACCTCCGTCACTGCACTCACCCCGTCCACCGCTGCGACGATCGCCGAGATCCGACCGACGATCCCTGGGTCCACCGCATCGAGCAGACGCCGACCGACACTGCGGACGGCCTGGTATCCGACGACCACGATGGCAGCCGTGATCACCAATCCCACGACAGGGTCTGCCCATTGGGCTCCCAGAGCGACAGCGATGGCGCCCACCAGGACCAGGAGGGAGGTCACTCCATCGGTTCGCGCGTGGATCCCGTCGGCCTCCAGCGCAGCAGAGCCGATACGTCGCCCAACTCGGATCCGGTACTGGGCGACGACCTCATTGCCGACAGCCCCGACAACGGCCGCCATCATCACGAAACCGAGGTGGGAGACCTTCTCCGGGTGAATGAGTCGATTGATGGCCTCGTAGCCGGCGAAACATGCAGACAGGGCAATGAGACCGACGACGGCGAGTCCGGCGACGTCTTCAGCCTTGCCGTAGCCGTAGGTGAAGCGGGATGTCGGTGCTCGACGTCCCAGTCGGAACGCCAACCAAAGTGGAATGGCCGTCAGCCCATCGGCTGCATTGTGCAGGGTGTCGCCCAGTAGCGCCACCGATCCGCTCGCCACGACGACGAGGGCCTGGAAACCGGCCGTGGTCAACAGGACCACCAAAGAGAGAGCAACCGCTCGAATGCCGTCGCTGCTACCTTCCAGCGCCCGATCGAGCGAATCCTTGGCGTCATGTGAATGGGGAGC
>Ga0307372_10002405_pt1 | contig 31005 bp, 22 predicted proteins | sample OX1MG_FD_202533 | JGI IMG/M metagenome (GOLD analysis project Ga0307372, IMG submission 202533) | Soil microbial communities from Risofladan, Vaasa, Finland - OX-1 | ecosystem: Environmental > Terrestrial > Soil > Coastal area > Acid sulfate soil | place: Finland: Risofladan, Vaasa | collected... | reverse complement strand
GCTATTTTCTGGAGCTGGAAGAGTTTCATTGCGGCTGGCTGCCGCTGGGCGAGCTGCGCGGCACGTGGAAAGGGCCGCGGAAGTTCTATGAATCGCCGGCCTTGATCGGCTGCGCGCTGGCCGTCGGCCGCGAACTGTACGAGAATCTCGGCGGCTTCGATCCCAACATGCGGTACTGGGGCGTCGAAGACCTCGACTTCGGCCTGAAAAGCTGGCTGATGGGCTGTCCGATCTTGCACGACCCCGACGCCGTGATCGGCCATCGCTTCCGCGCCGCCTTCGACAACTTTTCCGTGCCGATGGAGCATCTGCTGGCCAACCAGTTGCGGATGGCCCGCAAGAATTTCACCGAGGCCACGTGGTCCGATTGGGTGGATCGCTGCCGCGCCCGGCACGTCGGCCGCATCGCCGACCATCCCGAAGGGCTCTGGGCCTTGGCCTGGGAATTGTTTCAAGCCGGCCGGGCCAGTGTCGAGCACGAGCGCACGATGCTGCTCGGCCATCGCCGCCACGATGAATTCTGGTACGCCGAACGGTTCGGGCTCGAATGGCCGCGGTTGGCATCGACCGCCGCGGGAAGCCTGCCACAGGCGCTATTCGTTGAGCCAAGCCCTAGTCCGAGCCCAGCGCCGTGCAACTGTAAAATACAGCGATTGATAGACGGTACCACGATATGGAAGGACCTTACGAACGCAAATCGACATTGCCTTCCTGGCGAATACATCCAATTAAGGGTCGTGTGTAGCGGATTTTCGAACGACGACATCACGAACCCAATCTGGACCGTTGCCGGCAATATTTTCAAGAGCTGGGCGGCCGATAATCAGAATGGCGTTCTGACTCTTGTTTCCGATGCCGATCGTCGCGTGCGCGTTTTCACATTCTGTTTTTATGCTCCAAGCAACGTTAACGCGCCGCTCGGTTGCTCGTTCAGTTTGCCCAACGGTAAGAAATGCGACATCAATGACTTTATGATTGCCGACGACGTCACGGTAACATTTAAATCGACGGATCCTGACGGCGCCCCGCTTTTCAGTGGTCGCACTTCGCTTAACTCCACAAAGACGAAGGTCGGCCTTTACCCGCCTCCAGGCATTACGTTTGGTGCTGTCGTGCGCGTCCCACCAGCCTACGCGGTGGGCGAATGGAACTTCGTTCAAGTCGTCATCGCGCATCGGACAAGTAAAGTCGGCGCTACGTGCAAGTCAAACTATATCGGCGAAGAATATACACTCGATACAACCTACCCATATTCATCGACATGGCCAACAGGCGGAACCGGCCACGGGATAACTGACGTTCCCGATCAGGCCCTCGGTAGTGAGGTGCAGATGCAGGGGAACGATAAGTTCGCGATGATAATCATGTTCAAGCCTGCAGGGCCGCACAGCCAATTCGTTCCGATAGCGGAGACCGAATGGTCGTGGACGTATTGCTGCATGAATGAGGGCGGCTGGGTTCTTTACAATCCAGCCCAAAGCGCGTCGGCTTGGGTCAGATCGAAGGCGTTTCCTGTCTGGACGCAAAATGTAGTCGCTCTTCCATATGTCGCCGCGCCGTGTCCGCCGGCCTGTGACGGGTCCGGCGGCTAGCCAACTTCCGTGCTTTTAGGTTTGCTATGAAATGCATTGGATTGCGATTTATCATCACAAGCAGCTTCGTTCTAGGTTTCGCGCTCTTGTGGACGAGGAGCTCGTCACTGAGTCCGAACGTTAGCATGCCACTACTAGAAGCGGTTGGGAGTTCTGAAATGGTACAGCGTCAAACTACGACGACGGTTCAGGATAGCGTCGAATTCACGGCGAGCGTTACGCAAAACTCACACGTTAGTCAGCCTGTGGACCTAGTCTTGGCTCTAACGAACCGCGGCAAGGTAAACATCTACTGGGGGGAGATTGACGGTGTCCGCGATTGTCTTTTGAGGGTCTACGACAACCGCGGGCGGCCGGTTCCGTACACGAGGGCGGGTGAGGCGAGGATCGCGACTGCGGGATATTCAACGTATCGTCGAGTCGTAAGAGTGCTCGAACCAAACGAGTCTAAATACTGGAAATACAACTTGGTCGAATTCTTTGATCTAAATCGCGGTTCATATAAGTTGACGGCATCGATAGAGATTAATTTTCCTGACGGGCCCGAGCTGACAGTCGCCGATCTTGAATTTCACGTCAAGTAAAGTTAGGAGCGTACGCAAGAGGTAATCGCCGCTGTTGCGCGAGCAACACCGGCCACCCTCTCCGTCTCGCATGACTGGGAGACGGTCCCTGACGACACGTCGGGCTTTTTAGTCATCAACACGTCGACGTGGCAGCTCGCCAACGATGTTCCCGCGGACAACGCGAGCGCAGACGGCACGACAAAGATTACTTGGAATTTACGATAACATTGTTCGCGAGTTGAGGAACTGCTAATGAGGCGCGCGCGTTCGCCGCAAACGCGGCCTGTTTGGCTCCTCAGTTGGGCTAAAGTGAAGCGTCGCATCTGGGCTGTCGTCGTCGTGGCTGCGGCTCTGCCGCCGGCCGCTGGGTGCGCACCTGTCGAGGCGCAGGTTCCTAAGCGGGCTGACGATATTCGGATTACCAGCGCGGTGGTGCGTCAACTCCTCGCCTCGGATGAGAAGGAACGGCCGGACGCCGTCGAGCGAATTCGTAACGACTACAGGAAGGGCTCGGACGCGACCAGGGACGGAATCGAAGTCGATCTTATACTAGTGATCGCGACGCTAAGCAATCAGACTCGGCGTTCCGGCGCAGTGCGGTCGGCGATGACGCTGGCTGGCGAACTTCGGATGGAGCGCACTGTCAAGTATCTGGTGGCGTTCGTCGCGTTTCCATACCAACGGCCGCGTTTCACGTCAGCCGACGAGCTTGAACTCTACATTCCGTTTGAAGAACCAGGATCGGCATTGGGCTGCGGTCCGATTGACACCGAATTCGCTAGAATGCCAATACGTCGCGCCTGCCCGGCGGTGTCCGCGCTCATTCAGATGGGCGATGCGGCCATCGACCCGGTCGCGCGTGAATTAGTCTCGACGCGAAATGTTTATCGCAGGCGGTGTTGCCTCAAGGTGCTCAAGGAACTGGAAAAAGACCACCCGCAGGCGCGGGCGGCAATTGCGAAGGCAGTCGACAAGGCATGGTCGGAGAGCGACGCCAAAAGGATCGCCCGGTACGCTCGGCGCTTGGATGAAAATCCCGAGATTGCCTTGTTCGCCGATGAATGGGATAAATAGCGTACCGCACTGAGTTTCATTCGGCATTCTCCATTCGGCAGCGAAAGTAACAGCAAGATGGAACCTGCTGAATGGGACAGTGCTGGCCACCCGCGAGTCAGCGTGTTGATGGCGGTGCGCAATTGCGAGCAGTATGTGCGCGCATCCGTCGCTTCGCTCGCGCGGCAGTATTTCACTTCGTTCGAAACGATCATTGTGGACGATGGTTCGACGGACGGAACGTCTGAAACCCTCGCTGAACTGATCAACGCCAATCCGAGCTTGTCGATAGTTAGCAATCGAAACGTGGAAGCCCTTGGCATCGCGGCCAGCCGCAACCGGGCGCTGGCCCTGACCGAGAGCGAATATATCGCGGTTTTGGACGGCGATGATCTATGCCGGGCCGACCGGCTCGCCCAGCAAGCGGCCTTTCTGGATGCGAACCCACGCTGCTTCTGCGTCGCCAGCACGGCGATGAGCATCTCGGCGGAGGGCGCGCCGCAAGAAATCATGGATTATGGCGTCCGCTCGCACGAACAGGTCGTCGAACAGCTTTTGGCCGGGCTGAATCCGATCATCAATTCCTCGGCCATGTTTCGACGCCGCGAAGCGGTCGAGACGCTCGGCGGCTACAAGACCGAGGGGCCGGCCGCGATCGTCGAGGATCTCGACTTCTGGTACCGCGCGGTGTTGGCGGGTTTGCGGTTTCACGTGCTGCCCGACCCGCTGGTGTTCTATCGCTCGAACCCCGCGGGGCATACATACACCCGGAATCAGGAAATCCGGCAAGCCCACGAAGTGCGGCTCGGCGAATTCCGCCGCGAGTTCGAGCGGAGGCGCCGGCCGGCGGATTTTGGATTAGATCGAAAATCCAAAATCGAAAATCTAAAATGCGACGGCCCTCACCCTAACCCTCTCCCAGAGGGAGAAGGGACATTGCGGGCGCCGGGGCGTCTTTTACGGCGTCCGTCCGGCGGGCCGATTCGCGCCGCGTTTTTGACGCCCGTGCTTCATCTGGGAGGCGCCGAACAGTGGATCTTGAGCCTGCTCAAGCGGTGCGATCCGAGTCGACTGCGTTGGACCGGCGTGGCGCTGGCCGATTGCGCGCCCGTCCACGCGGGGTTCTGCCGAGAGGTCGCCGCGCACGCGCCGATCTACGGACCAGGCTCGGTCCACTGCGAAAGCGTCATCCGTTGCGCGACGCCGCGCGATGCGCTTTGCGCGGCCGCGAGCGACGCCGACGTGCTCGTCGTCTGGGGATCGTGGAACATCCGTCCCGTCCTCGAAGCGGTCGGAATTCCGGTCGTCTACGTCTTGCACGGCGAGGGAGCGTGGTCCACGAATTGCGCCCGCGCGATCGAAAAGGAACCCGTCCGCCTGGCAGCGGTTTCGGAGGCCGCACGGTCCGCATTCAGCGCGAAGGTGCGTCATCGAGTCCGCGTGATCCATAACGGGATCGAGGTCGATCGCTGCGCGCCGAACCGCTCGCGCGAGAGCGTGCGCGCCGGCTGGGGGTTTGACGCGGGTGATCGGCTGGCGGGTTATGCCGGCCGCTATTCGGGCGAAAAGAACCCGGCCGCCGCCGCACTGGCGGTCTCGCGATTGCCGGAGCAGTTCCGCGCAGTTTATGCCGGCTCGGGGTTGCACGAAGCGGCGGTTCGAGCGATCGTTGAGAAGATTGCCGGCGAGCGGGCCGTCTTCGTGCCTGCCGACCGGCGAGTCGGCAACTCGATGCAGGCCTTCGACGTGGTGGTGACGGCCAGCCCGGCGGAAGGGTTTTCGTTGCTCGTTGCAGAAGCGTGGTACTGCGGCGTGCCGGTGGTTGCGACGCGCGTGGGGGCGATTCCCGAGCTTGAGGCGGTTCACGGAGAGCTTGTCGCGGCCGTGCCCATTGCTCCGACCGCCGAGGAGCTGGCGAGCGCGGTGGAAAGGGCGTTGTCTGCGGAGTTTCGACGCCAAGTCGTGCCTCGGGCGCGTGCCTTGGTCGCCGAAAGGTTCACCGCGACGCGCATGGCCGAGCGCTGGACCGACTATCTGATCGAGATTTGCGCCGAGAGATCGCGATGCGCAGGACCGTCGTCCTAATCATAGGAACGCCCTATTGCGGCAGCAGCCTGTTGAACCTGCTGCTCGACTCCCAGCCCGGCGTCCGAGGATTGGGCGAGGCGGTGAACTTGCTGGCCGGACTACCGGACGCGCCGTGCAGCCGCTGCGGCGAAGGCGTCAGCGCGTGCCCGCTCTACAAGGCGGCGGATCGATCGCGCTTTTACGGCTCGCTCTTCGATTTTTACGCGGATTCGTCGGTGCTGATCGATTCGTCGAAGGAGTTCTGGTGGTATTTTCACGCCCACGCCTTCGAGCCGGTTTTCAATTACAAGCCGATTCTGTTGAGCAAAGCGCCGCACGAATTCGCCGATTCCTGGCTGGGCCATCATCCGGGCGATTCGCTGCGCGGCACGTTTTTGCGATACATTGATTTCTACAACGTGCAACTCGATTGGCTTTCCCGTCAATCCTGGTTTACGCCCGGCGATTGCCAGTCGATCAGCTATCGAGAGTTGGCCGCGCGACCGCAAAGGATGCTGAAGGGCGTATGCGATTTCTTGGGCGTGTCGTATTCGTGGAACCCGGCTTGGTGGCGCAGCGAGAGCCACATCATCGCCGGCAACCGGGTCGTCTCGGCCCAGGTGTCCCGCGAGCCGGCCGGAGTTGCAAGCGATCCGGCGTATCTGAATGGGAAATATCGAGGTCGCTTTCACACGATTTTTTACGATGCCGCGTGGCGGATCGACGCCGATCGCGCGGGCGCCTGCCGCGATTTGTACCGGGAGTTCCGTCCGCGGCTCGAAGCTTTGTCGAGCGCACTCGGCCAGCCCGATTGCCGCCAACTGGGCTGTGATTTGCAAGTGGGGAATTAGCCGCTACGCGAGCACCGGATACCCATTCATGTGCAGCAGCCACAAAAGCGGGTCGAGCAAGCCGACCGGCGCGATCGTGCGGCGGCTCAGGTCGCGCTGGCCGATGCCGTCGAGCCCGACGGGCGTGACCGGAAAGAACATGAACCGCCCGCCGAACAGGTCGTCGATCTGACGCTCGATCTGCCAGCCGGGCCAGACCGTGTCGCGCAATTGGGCCATCCGCCGCGAGCGGGCTTCGATGCTCTTGAGGTTCATCTCCCAGCCGATCTCGCCCAGATCGCGATAAAAATGGTCGATCACCCCGCCTCCATTCGGATCGGCATACGGCTCGTCGACCATCAGGTCGATCTTCGAGACGCACAAGGCCACGGGAATGTGCACCTGCTTGCCGGCCTTGAGCCCCTTGATGCGGCGGAGGTCTTCGCGAAAGCCGGCCAGCGCCTGCGATTGGGTCTCGCTGGGCTCGGTCGGATCGAGAAAAAAGAAAAACCCGTCGCCGTCCAAGGCCCGCTGTCGCTGGCGGTCTTCGATCGTCTGGCTGCGAATCACTTCGCCCGAGTAGTCGAAAATATTGACCAGGATGTTCGAGGCCCCGAAGCGATCGCGATCGAGAAAATTGAACACCAGCGGGTGGGGGATGCGCCCGACCTGCGTAGCCATCGGCCCCATTTTCTTGTTCAAGATTTCGTCGACGACCAAGTCGAACTCGTCGGAACTGGCCGACTTGATCCGCTCGAATTGCACCACGTCGGGATAGTTGCCGCGATTCAACTCGCGATAAACCATCGCCAGCCAGTGCGTCTTGCCCGCCTGGGGAATGCCCAGCGTGGGAAAGCACAGCTTGGCGATCTCGCGATACATCGACATGAAGGTGAACTCGCACTCCTCGTAAGGATGTTCGGAGATCACATTCTTGCACTGCACCATGTCGAGCGTCACGTGCCCGTTGGGCGCGCCGAGACCGCCCCGAGATTGCTCGTTGACCGGCTCGAACGTGCCTTCGCCGAGGCAGAGCGGGCAGGTGTTGCTGGTTTTTTCCAGCCGCCGCCGGACGCCGCGGCGAAACAAGATGCCGCCGCCGCTGGCCAGTCCCAGCAGCCCCAGCCCCAAGCCGCCGCGAATCCATTGCTTGCGGCGATGATAAGTATTCCGCTCTTCGGCGTTGGCGGCGATCTCGCGCCGCAATTGTTCGGTTTCTTTCAGGTCGGCTTCCAGCCGCGAGGCGACTCCGGACTCGACCGCCAGGTTCACCGCGAGTTTTTCGAGCGACGCTCGCGCCTGCCGATCTTGGGTAATCAACGGCGTTCCCGCGGCGTCGGGCTGCGACCGCCAATGCTCCCAGGCCCGCTGATACTTGGGATCGATCGCCCGTCGCCGCTCGGCCGCCGCCGCGCGTTCAGCCGCCGCCGAGCGATCGAGCGCGAGCAACTCTTCGCGCGAACTGCCTTCGGCGCCCGTTCCGGCGCGCAGCAGCCAATGGTAGACGCGGTCGCCGAAAATAAACGTCGTGAGCGTGACGAGCGCCAACAACAGGGCCAGCGCGGCGAGCACTTTCGAGAGCCCCATCGCGCGGGCGCGGCCGCCGTTAAGCCGTCGTCTGAATTCGTGCCGGCGCTCGTGAATCGCAAGCAGCACCAGCGTGACTACGGCCACCGAACCGCAAAGCCAGAACCAGCGGTTGTCGACGCTCAACAGCGATGCCAACTGGCCGGCGACTTGCTTGGTGGCCTGAATCTCGAACAATTCCAGCCGCTCGTCGTACTCGGCCGTTCGCACCGCCCGCCAGCGGTCGACGATCGCTTGCCGCCGCGCCTGCGACCGATCGCGGGCGGTCTCCAAGGCGGTCAAGGCCGGCTGGTTGTTGGCTTCGAGCAAGGCCGACAACGATTGGCGCAACTCGGGGTCGAGCGAGGATAGTGGTTCGAGCACGCCGGGCATGCCGTGACCGGACTGCAAACCGAGCCGTTGGATTTCCGCTTCGCGAAAGCGGTTCTCGGCTTCGAATTCCAGCGTTTCGACCGTCCGCTCGACGTACTTTCGCGCCAAATCGGCCGCTTCGCGGTGGATGGCGGCCGGCGCCGGGCTCGGGGCGAGCGCTTCCGCGCGGCAGAAGGCGGCCGATGCGGCAAGTATCCACACCCCGCCGCCGAAGCAGATCAATCCGCCCAATCCGGCACGGCGCGCCCGTCCGCCCAACACGACCATTGATCCCCACGGCATGAGAAGTTCCGGAAGTGGCATCGCCGCCCTCTATTGCACGATACTCGTCCCAAGGCGGCATGTCAAAGCGGGACAAGCTGTTATGTTGCGTCGCCCGGCGCCGCCAAAGCCGGCCGTGGTTTTGCACATTCCGCGCGGCTCCGGTAGCATCGATTGGTGCTTTTACGAAGATGAGTTAGGGTTGGAGCTTGCGTGCCGACGAGCCATTCCCGACAGACTTTAGCCACGGATGGAACACGGATCGAACACGGATCAGACATAGAGAAAACCGTGCCTGCGAACTCCACTTTTGTCCGGCCGAAGGTAAGGTTGATCTGGCTTTATCAGTGTTCGATCCGTGTTCCATCCGTGGCTCGTTCCACCGGCCGTCACGAAGCAACCCGGCCGTTATCAGGCCGACGCCGTTCGGCCCTTTTCCCAGGAGCCTGCCCGCCATGATTGAGATCGGATTGCGTTGGAAATCGACCTTCCTGTTTGCCGCCGCGTTGGCGTGTTTTGCTGCGGCCGCCCGCGGCGCCGAGGAAAAGGCGCCGCCCTTCCAGGCGGGCTTCGCCGAGCGCGATATCACGCCCGAGATCGGCATGGAGCAGCCGGGGGGCTACGGCAAGGCGTATCACGCGAAGTTTCACGACGCCTGCAAGGTGCGGGCCGTGGTTTTCGACGACGGCGCGAAGCGCGTGGCCCTGGTCGGCGTCGATGCGCTGTTGATTCGCCGCAAGTCGGTCGAACTGTGCCGCAAGGCGATTCACGAGAAGTGCGGCATCGCGCCCGAGGCGATTTTAATCAGCGCCTCGCACTCGCACTCCTCGGGGCCGACCGGCATGTTTCTGCCGGGCGAATTCGATCACGCTTCGCCGCTCGTGCAATCGCTGGTCTATGAAAAATCGTCGTGCGCCGACGCCGAGTACCTGCACCACGTCGAGCAGCAGGTCATTCATGCCGTCGTCGCGGCCGATCGCAACAAGGTCGAGGCCCGCTGCGGCGTGGGCGTGGGCCGCGAAGACAAGGTCGCGTTCAATCGCCGCTTTCGCATGCGCGGCGGCCTGACCATGACTCATCCGCGGCAAGGCAACCCGGACATCGTCGAGGTCGCCGGCCCGACCGATTCCGACGTCGGCGTGGTCGGCGCCTGGGACGGCGACGGCAAGTTTTTGGGCTGCATCGTCAACTACGCCTGCCACGCCACGACCAGCCCTGGCGGCATCTCGGCGAACTACATTCATTATCTCGAACAGGCGGTGCGGGGAGTGATGGGCGCGCCCGAAGCGGTCGTGGTGTTCTTGCCCGGCGCCTGCGGCGATATCACACAGGTCGACAATCTCAGCCCTTACGCTTCGCCGGCGCCGGAGCGCTGGGCGCATCTCGTGGGCGGTTCGATCGGCGCCGAAGCGAGCAAAGTGCTGTTGACCATGACGCCGGGCAAGCTGGCGCCGCTCGATTACAAAACCAAGTTGCTGCACATCAAACGCCGCGTGCCGAACCCCGAGCGGTTGAAACGCTGCCTGGAACTGGTGCAAAAGGATCCGGGCAAGGTCGACGCCGCGGAGTGGACGTTCGCCAAGGAGATCGTGCTGCTCGACGCCCGGCTGCAAAAGGAGCCCCTCGCCGAAGTCGAGGTGCAAGCGATCCAAGTCGGCCCGGCCGTATTCGTTTCCGATCCGGCCGAATACTTTTGCCAGTTCGGGCTCGACATCAAGGCCGCGAGCAAGTTTCCGTTCACGTTTCCGGTGGAACTGGCCAACGGCTGCGTCGGTTACGTGCCGACGGAAGAAGCCTTGGGGCCGCGCGGCGGCGGCTATGAGACGCGGCTGACCAGCTACAGCAATCTCGAACCGACGGCCGGCCGCCAGATGGCCGACGCGGGGATCGAACTGGCCAACCAACTGCAGCCCGGCCCCGCGCCGACGCCCGCCCAAGCGCCGCCCTTCAAAGGCGGCGCTTGGGCTTACGGCAGCGTGCCGCCGGAATTGGATTGAGTCGGTCTTTTGCGGCAATATGGGGCCGCGCAACTCTTCGCCGGCCCCGGACCGAACCGACACTTTTGGGAATTCACCCAGCCATCGGCGGAAACTGCGCCACGTAGGCGGGGTCGATCTTCTTGAGCCAGACGTATTCTTTGTCGATCTTCTGCGGCGCCACAAGCGGCACGAAGACGACAGCGTAAATCAAGCCGGCAAGGAACATGGCAATTCCGCCGATGATGGATGCCGGCACATACCAAGGCGTCGGACCGAAGCCGCCGCTGAGCCCCAAACCGACGCAGAAGGCGCCGATGCCTGCCAGCACAAGCAGCCAACTGACGGCAATCGCGTTCCGCCGTTTGCGGCGGTGAACTTCGCAAAGTCCGATTTCGATCTTCGCCGTATGCCGGACGATGAACATCACGATGAGGTAAATCCAGAGGCTAATCAGGATCAGCAAGAACCAGGCCGGGTGATGCCAGGAGAGACTGCGTTTCAGTCGCCCGCCGCCGGCCGGCCGGTTGCACTTGACGCAGCGATCGGGCAGCACCGCCCGCTTGTGCATCGCCAGAACGGCGCCGTCTCGCCAGACGCCGTCGCCCGGTTCTGCCAACAGGGCGTCGACGACGACTTCGTGTTGCGGCGCGGCATAGGGATTGATGTCTGCCATACGGAGTCTCCGGAACAGGTTCGGTCTCGCCTTTCGCTGGAGCGAGAAGAGCGTTCATTGTAGCGCATTGTCGCGTTTCGCTCCGCGAAACAGCGTTTTTTCGCGGAGCGAAAAACGACAATTGCGGACAATTGAGAGGCCGTTGCCTGGTCCGCCGTCCCGGACCAGGACGTCTCCTTTCACGCTGCTCGTACCCGTCATTTATTGCCCGACCATGCCTGTGCCTGCCAAAATGACCGACCAATCGCCCGGTCATCCGGAGGCGCAAATATCGTGCCGAACAGGATTGCCGCGGAGGGCGCTCCCTGCAGTCGATGCGCAAGCATTCTCTTGTGTCTTTTACGCTGCTCGGCGACGGCTTTGAGCTGGCGCCTCAAAGTTGACCAGTTCGCGAATGGCGTAGGGCTGCTTGTTCTGGCTCTCGTAATAGGTCCGTACGCAGACGTCGCCCAGCATGCCGAGCTCGAAGAATTGCAGCCCGGCCAGACTCGAGAACACGGTCAGCATCAGGAGCGGATTGCCGGTCATGTCGACGCCGCCGGTTAGCTTCATGCCCGCCGTCGCCAGGCCGGAAAGCCCGCCGAGCAAGCAGCTCGCCAGGCCCATCCCGCCGAAAAGTTTCATCGGGCTCGTCAAATACTGAATCATGTACTTGACCGTGATCAGGTCGAGAATCACGCGAAACGTCCGCGAGATGCCGTATTTCGACGTTCCGAACTTGCGGGGATGGCGCCGCGTGACGACCTCGGCGCAGCGCGCCCCTCGCCAATGGGCCAGGATCGGGATAAAGCGGTGCATCTCGCCGTAGAGCTGCAAGTCTTGGGCGATTTCGCGGCGCATGGCCTTCAGCGTACAGCCCAGATCGTGCACATGAAAACCGGTCGTCTTGGAGATGATCCAGTTGGCGATCTTCGAGGGGAGCTTGCGGTTGACGAAGGCGTCTTGCCGGTTTTTGCGCCAGCCGTGGACCAGGTCGAAGCCTTCGTCAAGCTTGGCCAAGAGCAGAGGGATATCGGCCGGATCGTTTTGCAAGTCGGCGTCGAGCGCGACGACGACGTCGCCGGCCGCCAGGTGCAGCCCTGCGTTCATGGCGGCGGTCTGCCCGAAGTTGCGGCGAAAATGGAAGATCTTGACCGCCGGATCGCGGCTGGCCAAGGCGTCCAATTCGCGGCTCGAACCGTCTGTCGAACCATCGTCGACGAGAACGATTTCGTAATCGAGCGCAAGCGGCGCCAGCGTCTTGGACAGCGAGTCGTAGAGCAGCGCAATGTTTTCGCGCTCGTTGTAAACCGGAACGACGATCGAAAGCTGCATGGATTTCGCCCTAAAACGGCTTCTCGCTTCGCGTCCGCGCCACTCTCGCGGGCCGACCGAGCACGACTAATTCTTCTCCCTGGCGCAGGAACCGCGGCTGGCGAGCCAATTCCGCCACCCCCGGCGGCAACGCCGCTTGGATTTGCTCGAGACATTCGGCGCGCGTGATGAGGTAGGCGTTGTCGCGCTGGGCGAAAAACTGCCGGACCTCGTGTTCGGCGTAGTTGCGGCATTACTTGGGGTCGCGTGCGAAAAGCGAGTGAATGGCGGTGGAGAACGTCGCTTATCGCGCCGGCTCGCCCTGCGTCCGTTATCCCGCGCTCAAGGTGCGGCAGTGTATCGAAGGCCCGACAAGCCAGGCAGCACCATTCAATCCATAATGAACGATTGAGCGGTTCGACAAAGTCGCAATTACGCGAAATGGGACGGTTGGCTATACTCTGCCCGCGAGCGGCAACGAGGCTGTGGACGATGTCTTGTGGGGCGGCCTTCCAGGCCGTCGGCGTTTGACGGCCTGGAAGGCCGCCCCACAAGACATCGGCGTCCCCTGCTCGAACGGGCAGTGTAAATACTTCGGCGCCTGTGGGGCCGACCCGGTCGAAAAACGGGCGCCGAGTTGCGAACTCGGTCGTCGAAGCTGACTCTCACGGAACTTTGGCCAAATTGAAGAATTGGTGCGATATGGCGAACCTGGCCGAACTGGCGTCGCGAGCGCAGGGCAGACGATCGCCGCTCGCATCACATGCGGACTCGACCGTGCCGCCCGTTTGCGGCGACAGCAGCCGCCCACCGCGGCCGCCGATCTTCGCGCCGATGCTGGCATTGATCGGTCTGGCTGCCTTGGCGCTGCCTTGCGATATTTCGCTTGCTCGCTGGGCCGCCGGCCCTGTTTTGCCGGGCGACCTGCGCAAATTCGTCGAATTCGGCGAAGTCTTCGGGCACGGCTTGGGGGTTGCGGCCATCGCGATCGCCATTTTCAACCTCGATCCGGCCCGGCGCTGGGCGCTGCCCCGGCTGTTGGTCATCGCCTTCAGCGGCGGGCTGGCAGCGAACCTGGTGAAACTCCTGGTCGTTCGCACGCGGCCGCACGCCTTCGATCTGACGACGGGCGACGTGTGGCAGACGCTCGGAAGCTGGACCTGGGTGCGCTCGAGCGTGAATCAGAGTTTCCCTTCGGCCCACACGGCAACCGCGGTGGCGTTTGCGGTCGGGCTGGGCGCGATGTATCCTCGCGCCCAGCGATTTTTCTTGGCGCTGGCCGCGCTCGTCGGCGTGCAGCGAATTCTGTCCGGGGCGCATTTCTTGAGCGACGTCTGCTTTGGCGCCGCAATCGGCTGGTTCGCCGCCACAGCCCTGTTGCGCTTGCCCGGCTCGATTCGCTGGCTGCGCCGTCTGCGGCTGCAAGATTCCAACGGCTGAAAAAGTCGCGTAGAGTAGGCCATCCCCACCAGGAAACACGCAGCGGGCTCGGCAACGGCGTCGATCGGCCGATCGTTCGCTGCCCGACGTCTGCAATACTTGACTTTCGGGGCTTTGCCTTTGACACGCGCTGTTTTTCGCCGCCCCTCCGCTTCGCCGGCTTCCAAGGCGCGGTGTACCTTGTCGAACGTACCAAGGCTCGGCGAACGCTTGGCCTGTTCAATGCGATTCAGCGTTTGGGGGCGAATGCCGGCGCGGCGCGCCAGCTCGGCTTGCGACCAACCCAACGCCCGGCGCGAACGGATAATGTCACGCGCCATCACGGACCGCGTCAGTTCACGCGCCGGATAGTTGCCCCGCTCGTTGGGCGGCGGCAGCGGCGGCTCGGGCGGCTCGCCGGTCAGCCGCACGAATTCCGCTTCGGGCAGAATCACGAACCGCTCGCCAGCCAAAGTCACGGTTTGCACGCTTTTCAGGTCAATCGTCGCCATCGTAGAACCCATCTCGGTGTCCGACAGCCGCGTCACGCGCGGGCGAATGCCGCGCGGCAGTGCCCGGAATTGCGCGTCCGCCTCGAGCGTCAATTCGACGGTGGCCATGTGCTAGTATCGCCGGCGGTTGGCGCGCCGGTCAAGGCGTTGACGCGACGAACCGGCGGCATTCCATGCGCGCCAAGAGTCACGCAACGGCGATGGCCCACGGCCCTAACCAACTCGAAAACCATCCGCATCCCTGCCGCGTTTCGGCGGAAGCGGCAAGATGCCGCTTCTACTTGCGCGCTCGGAAAAAAACGAACGGACCGGCCCCCAGAAGGAACCAGCCCGTTCGTGCATTGGCGCCGTGAATCGGAAAAAACTCGCGGACGAGCTTACTTCTCTGACGAGCCTACTTTTCTTCCGTGCCGGGCAACTTGTGCTCTTTGATCAATTCGCCGAACGTCGGGCCAGCGGCCGACTTCTCCTCGGCGACAGTATCCAGAGCCTTTTGGATCTTTACCTTGTCCTTGATGTCCTTCTTCTTGTCGAGCAACTTGTCGAGCGCCTTGCCGTAGTCGTTGCGGTTTTTCTTTTCCTTGCCGAAATGGCAGACATTGCACTTGGCCTTGTCGACCAGCGCGGCAAATTCCTTGTCGCCGGCATCGCCGTCTACCTTGACGTACTTCGCCTTGAACTCGTCGAAGAAGGGCTTAACGGCCTTCGCCGAGTTCGGCTTCACGCCCAACGCAACGGCGGCAAATAGCAAGACAAACAGAGCCTTTTTCATGCACGAAATCTCCCAAGTGCCAGTTCATCGTATCCGCGGATTAACGGTAAGCCACGGCTTGAATCGCCTTGTAATAAAGCCTGCGCAATCCGCCGTGTCAAGCGAATCGTCGCCCTCGGCACGCCCGGACGCCCTTCACTTTTGCCGTGCCCAATGGGGCCAACCGATCAGCCTGCAAATGCGCCAACCGCAACGGCTAGGTATTTTGCGGAAAATACGGCGCACAGGCCGGCTTCTCAATTCGTGGCCTCCGGCCCTCCTTAAGCGTAGAATAGCGCCGAATCAGACCAGCCAAAACCGAGCGCCCAAAAAAGCTGGGGGCAGCGGCATGAGCGACCCGGAACAAGACGGCCTCTTGGCGCCAGCCGAGGCGATCGAGTCGGACGAGGCAAGCGAAGACTCGCCGCTGGCGCCCTCCCTGGAGAGCGGGCTTTCGCGGCGCCAGCTTGCCTGGAAAACGGCGGCCGTGCTGGCTTTGGCCATTTTGCCGGCATGGTATTTCAGCTTCTCGTGGCTCATTTGGGGCGATCCCGATGCCGCTTCCGTGGTGGATGTCGCTCTATCGCGCTTCGTCCATTCGCTCCAGTTTTGGCTGCCGGTTTGTTACCTGATCAGCCGCAGTGGCGAAGGATGGAGCAAGTTCGGCTTCGCGCGGCCAAGATGGCTGCTCGATCCTTTGCTGGCCGTCGGCGTCTGGATGTGCGACGTGGTTTTTCAACGCTGGGTGATTCGGATGGCAAGCCGGTTACTCGCCGCCGATCAGTTCGAGGCGCTGTTTTCGCATTCGAATTACACTTACGCCGTCGCACTTACGCCCGGCGAGCACGTGCTGCAGGCGGCGTCCTTGGCGGCCAGTTCCTTTACGGAGGAATTGGTAATGCGCGGCTACTTGCTCCGCCGCTTCGAGCAACTGTTCCGCTCGACCTGGCTGAGCGTGCTGTTCACAAGCGTGCTGTTCGCCGGTTATCATACCTACCAAGGCCCGGGCGGAACCGTTCATGCATTCGTCGCCGGCTTGACCTATGCCGGCGCGTTTTGCCTGTTCCGGCGGCTTTGGCCGGTCGTCATTGCCCATACGCTTGGAATTGTGCCGTGAGTTTCGGGGGCTAATTTCAGGCGGCGCGCGACAGACATAGACACAGGGCATTCAAGGAGGAACCCATGATGCAGGCGACAATGCTCCGTGCGAGGCCGCGCCGACGATGATTGTCCGGCATTCCGGCGGCCTGATGGACGCGGTCGACGACGAAGTTCTCGCGACGGGCGTACGAACCGCCGCGCCGTACGCAGATTGGCGCCCGTTGACCGGCTGGGGCAACGGCCCAAGCCAGCGCTGCTTGGTTTGGGAACCGCGCGATCGAAGCCAATGCGCTGCGGCGCTGGCTTCAGGCGGAAGCAACAACTACATCGCCCGCGGGCTCGGCCGTTCTTATGGCGATCCGGCCGTGAACGGCGGACAAGGCGTGCTGCTCTCCTCGCGGCTGCGCCGCATGCTGGTCTTCGACCCGGCGAGCGGCCGGCTGACGTGCGAAGCCGGCGTTTCGCTGGCCGAGATCATCGACGTTTTTCTGCCGCGCGGTTGGTTCCTGCCGGTGACGCCCGGCACGAAGTTCGTGACCGTCGGCGGCGCCATCGCGGCCGACGTTCACGGCAAGAACCATCATCGCGACGGCTCGCTGGGCAATTTTCTGGACGAGTTTTCGCTTTTGGGCGCCGACGGCGTCGTGCGCAACTGCTCGCGTCTGGAAAACGCCGACTTGTTCTGGGCCACGCTCGGCGGCATGGGACTGACCGGCGTGATCCTGCAAGCGAGCATCCGCCTGCGAAAGGTGGACTCGGCCTATGTCGAGGTTTGCTATCGCCGGGCTCGCGATCTCGACGAAGCGCTCGGCTTGTTCGAGGGCGGCGATGCAGATTACCGTTATTCGGTGGCCTGGATCGATTGCCTGGCCCGCGGCGGCCGGCTGGGACGCTCGGTCGTGATGCAGGCCAACGAGGCCGCCCCCGGCGCAGTCCTGAAAGAATTCGGCGGCGATCCGCTGGCGCCGCCGCGGCGGCCGCACAAATCGGTTCCCTGCCATCTGCCGGCCGGCGCCCTCAACCCCTGGACCGTGGCAGCCTTCAACAAATTGTACTATGCCGCGCATCGAAACTCCGTGCGGCTGGTCGATTACGACAGGTTCTTTTATCCGCTCGATGCGGTAAGCCATTGGAACCGCATCTACGGCAAGCGGGGCTTCGTGCAATACCAGATTCTGCTGCCTCGCGAAACGTCGCGCGCCGGGCTGGTGAGCATCCTCGAGCGGCTCGTCGGCTCTCGCCGGGCTTCGTTTCTGGCGGTGCTCAAATCGAGCGGCGCCGCCAGCCCCTCGCCGCTCTCTTATCTCTTTCCGGGGCATACCTTGGCGCTCGATCTGCCCAACACCGGCGACGACCTGGTGCGGCTGATGCACGAACTGGACGACGCGCTGGTCGCCTTCGGCGGCCGCGTCTATCTGGCCAAAGACTCCGTCACGCGAAAGGAAGCTTTTGCGGCAATGTATCCCCGGCTTCCAGAGTTTCTGAACCTCAAGTCTCGGATCGATCCCGAGGGCCGCTTCTCCTCGTCGCAGGCGCGGCGGCTGGGGCTAACGCCGGCATGATGCACGAACCAATCCTCATCGTCGGGGCGACCTCCGATATCGCCGAAGCACTTTGCCGCCGCCTGGCCGCGGCGGGCCGCGATTTGATCGTGGCCGGCCGCGATCGCGACGCGCTCGAAGCGCTGGCCGCCGATTTGTCGATCCGCTACGGCCGCGAAATGGCCAGCGAGCCGTTCGAGGCCCTCGATGCCGCGGCGCCCGAGCCGTTCTTCGCGCGTTGCCGGGCGCACGCGGCCGACGGCCTGGCCGGCCTGATCGTTTGCTACGGCTACTTGCCGCAGCAAAACGTCGCCGAGCACGATCTCGAAGAACAGCGCAAGACGTTCGAAATCAACTTCACGTCGGTCGCCGCGCTGTTGGCCGTAGCGGCCAATTACTTCGCCGATCGGCGACAAGGTTTTCTGGCGGCGGTCTCCTCGGTCGCCGGAGACCGCGGCCGACAGAGCAATTACGTCTACGGCGCCGCCAAAGGCGCACTCGGCGTCTATCTTGCCGGTTTGCGAAATCGCCTGCACCCGTGCGGCGTCCACGTGCTGACCGTCAAGCCGGGCTTCGTGGCCACGAAGATGACCGCCGGCCAACTCAATCCGCGTTCGCCGCTGGTCGCCTCGCCCGAGCGCATCGCCGCCGACATTGAACGGGCGTTGCGCCGCAAAACGAGCGTACTCTACACGCCTTGGTGGTGGCGCTGGATCATGCGGGTGATCTGCCTGATCCCCGAACGGGTGTTCGTGCGATTGAAGCTGTGAGCTATTTCGCTTTGCGCTGTTCGGCCGAACTCGGCGGTGAGAACACTATCGGCTGGGCCGCCTGCCAAGTCGCTTCGTCGACTTTCTTGCGCGAGTGCAAGAGCACGTGGCAGCCTTTCATGCCGCCGAGCACGACATCGGGCAACTTGTCGCCGTTGAGATCGAAAATGCTGACTTGGCGGCCGATGCCCGAATCGCCGTCGGCCTTGTAAGGGACGAAGTCGACGCCCTGTTCGCCGCGCACCAGCCGGAACCAATAGACCACGGCCCCGGCGTCCCACATCGGGCTTTGCTTGTGGTGCGACCAATAGGTCTTGCCGGTCACGATGTCCTTCAAGCCGTCGCCATCGACGTCGACGAGATTGACCGAGTGCAATTCGCTGAACACCAGGCCGTAGCGGTTTTGTTCCGGCTTGGAACCCATGATCAAATGCTGCCGGAACTCCGGCTCTTTTTCTCCGGCGACTTGTTCGTACCAGGCCAGGCCGAAATCGTGGGCGGCCAGGCTGGTGATGACATCGTTGTCGCCGTCGCCGTCGACGTCGTAAGCGTACATCTCGGCGCCGCCGTAGGCATTGGTGAATGCGACCTGATGAAACCTCCAACGAGAGCTTTCGGCCTTCTCCGCCGGCTGCTCGAACCAGCCGCCGGCCATCAACACATCTTGCCGGCCATCGCCATTGACGTCGCCAATCCCTAGCCCGTGGCCGAACCGCTCGGGCGCCTTCGCATCGGAAATCACATGGAACGTCCACTTCTCGAACGGTCGCTGCCAATCGATCGTGGCGAAGCCGAACGCGCCGCCAAACGTGCAAACCAGTTCCGGCCGCTCGTCGCCCACGATATTGACGAACTGCGGCGACTCGTTCGCCACGCTCTCGAAAACCGTATGTTTCTTCCAGTGCTGCGCCAGTCCGTCGGCCTGCGGGTTTTCGTAAACATAGGCCGGCGTACCGGGGAATCCGACGACAAACACGTCGTTCCAGCCGTCGCCGTTGAAGTCGTAAACCCATTTGAAAAAGTTGTCGGCGTAGGCGTTGCGTGGCTGCACTTTTGGCGGATAGATCTCGTGCCGTTCGGCGAACATCGGCCCTTCGAACCAATAGGGGCCATAGACGACATCGGGCTTGCCGTCGCGGTTGATATCGCCCGCATTGGCGCCTTCCGAAAAATAGAGGTCATCCAGTTGCCGTCGCTCGAACGTATCGAGCCGGCGTTCTTCCGCCCTGGCAGAAATCGCCCCTGCGGCGCACCAACCGCAAACCCAGGCCAACACTGCTGCCTTCACAACCGCTCGCATCCGCCGGCTCGTCATCGCGTTCTCTCCGCCGTGACCTCGCCCCGAGGCACGCCATGATAGCTGAGCGGGCAGGAGGCAACAAATCTGGACTTCTGCGGCTGGTTCTGTTTCTTGAAAAAGTCTTCCGGGACGGCTATTGGGCCGGTTTGAAATCACGGTTTTTGGCGGCCGTCGCCCGACGGGTTAGAATGGCGGCATGAAGTTCCGCCTTCAATTCCGGCTGCGTAGCCTTCTCGTTCTGACCGCGCTCATTGGCTGGGGCATGGTGGCGCTGCCTTTCTGGTGGCCGATTTGTGCGGGCTGGTGCAAGTCGATCTACTACTATCGCGAAAACAAGATTCGCGAAGCCCGAGACAAGGAGTTTTGGAGCGAGAATCCATATCTGCCAAGTGCGAAAGAAAGGACGGAAATAAACGCGCTTTCGGCTGAGATAGAGAGAACAAGAAGGGGATTGCCGCCTAAAGAATAGCCGTCGCTGCTTGTTGCCCGAGGCGATCAACTCATGCGGAATCGGCATTTTCGGCGCGCGACGAGCCGGATCGAGGGCTGTTTGCCAGGTCCGATTGAGCTTTTGTTGCCGAATTCGCCGATGTTTCTTGACATGATCTACCTCGATTCCTACGGTGCGAGCCTGGCGCTTGATACGGCGACGTCCGAGGGTTCGGCCGAATGGGATCGGCTGGACGCTCGGCTGCGCGAAGGCGAGGCGGGGCTGCCCGAGATTCGGCGGCCGCTGCGCGTCAATCGGGTCCGCCCGCTCTCGGCGCGCAGCGACCGCGTTCGATCGGGGTGCAAAACCGTGGTCATGCCCGGCAATTTGCAGCGGCTGATCCGTGAACTGGAAGGCGAGCTCGCTCAGCTCGGCAGCTAGGCCTTCCAGCGCGTGCGGTCGCGGCTCAGTTAGCCCAACCGCGCGGCTTGGCGGCGCTTCTGGCGATTTGACTTGCAGCGATGTGCGGGTTGTGGAAAATAGGGAACGCCTCCAATCCTGTTCGGCACGGGAATTTCAAGCTCGGGTTGGCGGACGGCGGTTAGGGCGGGGTGGCGAGAATTTCGACCAAAAATGCAAGCGTTGGGGGCGATGGCGCCGGCTCGGCGCGGAGTCACGCGCAGCGCAAAACGCCACGAATCGCGACGACGAACGCCGGCGTGGGCGGCAGCTTAGGATTTGGGGGCCGGCTGCTGTTGCAGCTTGGCGATGTGCGACAGCAACTCGTCTTCCGTGGCCAGCCCGCTGAAGTAGTAGCAGATCATCTCGTAGGTTCGCAGCGTCGGCTTGCGGCCCGCGCGAGAGACGAATCAGCAGGCAGGCGATGATGGCGCAATAGGATCGAAAACGGTCGCCGCTTCCGACAGCGAACCCAACGACGACCGGGGACAGCCCAGCAGTTTCTGGACTTTCTTCAACTCGCCGGCTTGTTGAATCGCACACCCACAGCTTTTTCAGAGGAGCCTTTTTTTCGCGGGGTCTTACTCGTTCTTGTTTCTCTGCAATTTCATCGCCGACACGACGACGATCATGATGCCGACAGGGCAAACGAGGAGACCCGCTATCGTGAGCCACATGCCAAGACGGACACTGCCCTCTAAGTCGGCCGCCTGCGGGCCTCCTTGGTCCAGATCCCTGAAAGCCGTAACCATGCCAAGCATGGTCGGCAGCGTGCCTAAGACTGGGCCAAGCGCCAGGACGATGCCGGCCACAAGCCAAGCGGTCAGTATTGTTTTGCGACTCATCGGCATGCCGCCAGCTTATAGTCTGGCCGATGCCGCTGCAAAGTCCTCGGTTTCAACGTGCCCCACTACCGCGATTCGCGTTTCGCCATAAATTGACTCTCCCCGTCCAACCACTTAAGATGCAAAGGTTTGAAACTCCTTTCTCCGGCGCCGGTTGCCACTGGCGGATTTGTCGATGTTAGGGCGCGTTTCGCCAACACGAAAACGTCTTTGCCTCGTGCGGCTCGCGGCGTGGCTGCTCTTGACGCTGGCGGCCTGCTTGACCGGAATGCGGTCGGCCGACGCGGCTTGCGGCGATTACGTGGTGATCGGGCAAAGAAACACCGGGCAAAGTCACGCCGCCCGCCAAGACGCCCAGCAGCATGCGGCGGCTGATTCGCGCTGGGCTTACCGCCCGGCGAACGAGTCATCCTCTTCGCTCGGCGACCATGGGGCAAATCAGCCGGGCTCGCAACCGTGTCAGGGCCCGAACTGCCGGCGGCAGGCGCCGTCGTCGCCGCAGCCGGCGCCGGCGAGCCGCGCCCTGACGGTCGATCAATGGGCCTACTGCCCCTGCGGCAAGGCGGCCGCGTGCGGCGCCTTCAGCCTCTCGCTCGCAGAGCCCGTCCTTTCCCTTGCCGCTGGCTTCCGTCAACTTCCCGAGCACCCGCCCAGGGGCTAATGCCGCTTGCTTGTGCCGTAGGCGTCGCGAGGCGCGACCGAATCCGTAGCGATCTCGGGCGCCATCGTCGCGCAGCCTTGCCGTAAGGCGGCCGACGCGCGTTCGCAGTCACGCGAATGCGATCCCCGCGCCACTTCGGCTGGCGGCGAAGCTGTTGGCCGCCTACAGGTCTGTGCGGAAAGCTCCGGGAACGATCGAAAAGCTAGCAAGGATTGTGGGATGTCTGCTCCGTCAACCTCTCGTCCGGCTGCGCCCTCGACGCCGAAAAAATACGTCCGCGCAGTCGGGCCGCGGCTGCGAACGCTGCTGCTGTTCGTGTTTGCGCTCGTCGCGCTCCTGGGCGCCAATTCGGCGTACCTGGCCGGCATTACGGCGCTGGAATGGGCCAAGGGCGGAACCTACCAGAACTATTTCTATCAATACATGTTTCTGGCCCATCTGGCGCTCGGTCTTTTGCTGATCGTGCCGTTCATCGTGTTCGGGGTGATCCACCTGCTGAATTCGCGAAATCGCCGCAACCGCCGCGCGGTGCGCGTCGGCTATGTGTTGTTCGCCGTTTCGATCCTGGTGCTGGTCTCCGGCTTGCTGCTGATGCGCGTCTCGGGGCTGTTCGACTTGAAGCAGCCGCTGGCGCGCACGACCGTTTATTGGCTGCACATCGGCAGCCCGCTGGCAGCCGCTTGGCTGTACTGGCTGCACCGCCTGGCCGGGCCGCGAATCAAGTGGCGGCTGGGCTTGAGCTACACGGCCGCCGTCGGCGCGGTCGTGCTGGGCATGGCGCTGCTGCACTCGCAAGATCCGCGGAAGTGGAACGTCGCCGGCCCGCAGGAAGGCGAGCAGTACTTCTTGCCCTCCTTGGCCCGCACTGCGACCGGAAACTTCATTCCGGAAAAAACGCTGATGATGGACGATTACTGCCTGAAGTGCCATCAAGACGCTTACAACGACTGGTTTCACAGCGCGCATCACTTCAGCTCCTTCAACAATCCGCCTTACCTGGCCAGCGTCAGCAAGACGCGCGAGGTGGCGCTCAAACGCGACGGCCAAGTAAACGCCTCGCGCTGGTGCGCCGGCTGCCACGACCCTGTGCCGTTTTTCAGCGGCAAGTTCGACGACCCGGATTTCGACATGGTCAAGCACCCCACTTCGCAGGCCGGCATCACCTGCACCGTGTGCCACGCGATCACCCACGTCAACAGCACGCGCGGCAATGCCGACTATACGATCGAAGAGCCGATCCACTATCCGTTCGCGCAGAGCGAAAACAAGCTGCTGCAATTCATCAACCAGCAACTGGTGAAGGCCAAGCCGTCGCTGCACAAGAAGACCTTCTTGAAGCCCGCTCACAAGACGGCCGAATTCTGCTCGACCTGCCACAAGGTCCATTTGCCTTACGCCTTGAACCACTATCGCGAATTCCTGCCCGGGCAGAACCATTACGATCCTTACTTGCTCAGCGGCGTCTCGGGCCACGGCGCCCGCAGCTTCTATTACCCTGACGTCGCCAAAAAGAACTGCGCCGAGTGCCACATGCCGCTGGCGGGCTCGAACGATTTCGGCGCCAAGTTGTTCGCCGGCGCGAAGGAACTCAGCATCCACAGCCATCTGTTCCCGGCGGCGAACACCGGCCTGGCCTGGCTGAAGGATTGTCCGGAAGTCATTCAAGCCGAGCAGGAATTTCTGGCCGGCTCGATGCGCGTCGATATCTTCGGCCTGCGCGAAGGGGGCGGCATCGACGGCGAATTGATCGGCCCCTTGCGGCCGGAAGTCCCCGAGTTGGAGCCCGGCAAGAAATACCTGCTCGAAACGGTGCTGCGGACGATGAAGCTCGGCCACCTGTTCACGCAAGGCACGGTCGACTCGAACGAAGTTTGGGTCGACGTGACGGTGACCAGCGGCGGCCAGGTGATCGGCCGCAGCGGGGGCATGAGCGACGATCGCGAGGTCGATCCCTGGTCGCACTTCGTCAACGTGTTCATGCTCGACAAGGATGGCAACCGGATCGACCGCCGCAATCCGGAAGACATTTTCGTGCCGCTTTACAACCACCAGATTCCGCCCGGCGCCGGGCAGGTGGCTCACTACGGCCTGGAACTGCCCGAGGAACTTTCGGCGCCGGTGACGGTCGAAGTCAAGTTGCAATATCGCAAGTTCGACAAAACCTACATGGACTTCGTCGCCAAGACGACCGAAAAGCTCGGCGCCCCGCTGCGCGGGCGGAAAGACGGCGAGGCGTACAAAAACGAGCTGCCGATCACGACCTTGGCCGAAGACCGGATCACATTCCCCGTCGCGGGCGTCGACGAGCGGCCGGAAAACGCCGACTCGCCGATCGACGTCTGGCAGCGTTGGAACGATTATGGCATCGGCTTGTTGCTCGAAGGCCAGGCCGGCGCCAAGGGCGAACTGCGGCAGGCGGCCGACGCCTTCCTACACGTCGAAGCGCTGGGCCGTTTCGATGGGCCGCTCAATTTGGCCCGCGTCTATTATGCCGAAGGCCGGCTCGACGAAGCCGTCGAGGCGATCCGCCGCGCGGCCGTGTACGCCGACCCGCCGGCGCCTGCCTGGACGCTCGGCTGGCTCAGCGGGCTGGTGAATCGCCAGCAGGGCCATCTGGCCGAGGCGGAAGAGAATTTCCGCAGCGTGCTCGAAGACCGCACGCAGGCCATGATCGACCGCCACTTCGACTTCAGCCTCGATTACGAAGTCATCAACCTGCACGGCCAAACGCTGTTCGACCTGGCCAAGCAGGCCCGCGGCGAACCGCGAAAAAGCGAGCGCGAAGCGTATCTGCGGCGCGCGGTCGAGCAGTTCGAGAAGACGCTCAAGATCGATGCTGAGAATGTCACGGCGCATTACAATCTGCAATTGCTCTACGCGCAGCTCGGCGACGGAGCAAAGGCGGCCGAACATCGCGAGCTGCACGCCCGCTACAAGCCCGACGACAACGCCCACGACCGCGCGGTCGCTCTGGCCCGGCGGCGTTATCCTGCGGCCAACCACGCGGCCGAGGCGATCGTGATCTACTCGCTGCACCGCGACGGGGCGCCCGGGCTGCCGGAACAAGCTGCGGAACAGCGTGCAGGCGCGGGACATTGAAAAACGAAATCGTGTTTTATCGGGAACAACCGAGAGATTGATTCCTGGGCGCCGCCTTGGAATCAGAAGAGAATCACGAAAACGCGAAAGGGATTGGCGTCTTGCGCTGGCGAGAATCACAAATGGGGAATTCTATTTCGCGTTTTCGCACTTTCGCGTTTTCGCGATTCATTGAATGCAGCCGAGGAATTGAAAGCAGGCTAACAGGAGAAAAGGCTTGACCGACGAACAACTGCCGCTCGACGCCGACGACGAGATCGAACTCGACGACGCCGTGATCGGCAAGGCCCTGCGAGGGTCGCTGCTGGCGTTCGTGCTGTTGGCCGCCGTGGGCGGCGCTGCGGCGTATTGGTGGCTGCGGCCGCGCGAGTTCAAGGCGGCCGAAGCCAAGCCGGCCGTGCTGCCCGAGCGCCGCGCTCGCGCGGCGGTCGAATTGCCGAAGCTGACATTCACCGACGTTACGCGCGCCAGCGGCTTGGCGTTCGTCCGCGAAAACGGCGCCTACGGCGACAAGCTGCTGCCCGAGACGATGGGCGGCGGTTGCGCGTTTTTCGACTTCGACAACGACGGCGATCAGGATCTGCTGCTGGTGAATTCCGACTACTGGCCGGGGCATGAGCCGGCCGACGCGCCCAGGCCCGCCTCGGCGATTTACCGCAACGACGGGCAAGGCCATTTCGAGGACGTGACGATGGTCTGCGGCCTGGGCGTACACTGCTACGGCATGGGCGCCGCCGTCGGCGACTTCGACAACGACGGCTGGGTCGACGTGTTCATTTCGGCCGTCGGGAAGAACCGCTTGTTCAAAAACCGCGAAGGGCATTTTACCGAGGTCACCGACGCCGCTGGCGTCGGCGGCGCGGCCGATGCCTGGAGCACGAGCTGCGGCTGGTTCGACTACGACAACGACGGCGATCTCGATCTGTTCGTCGAAAACTATCTGCGTTGGAGTCGCGAAATCGATCTCAGCTTGCACTGCACGCTCAAGGGCGAAGGCCGCGCCTACTGCCGGCCCGACGCCTTCCAGGGCACGTTTCCCTATCTCTATCGCAACGACGGCGGCGGCAAGTTCGCCGACGTTTCGGAAGCCGCCGGCGTGCAAATTCGCAACCCCGACACGGGCGTGCCGCTGGCCAAGTCACTGGGGCTGGCACTGGTCGATCTCGACGCCGACGGTTGGATGGACGTCGTCGTGGCCAACGACACGGTGCAAAACCTGCTGTTTCATAACCGCGGCGACGGCCGCTTCGACGAGATCGGCACGCTCTCGGGCGTGGCCTTCGACCCCGAAGGCCGGGCCCGCGGTGCGATGGGCATCGACGCCGCGCGGTTCCGCAACGACGAAACGCTGGGGCTGGCCATCGGTAATTTTTCCAACGAGATGACCGCCATGTACGTCTCGCAGGGCCTGCCAATGCAGTTCGCCGACGACGCCGTGGCCACCGGCATCGGCCCGCCCTCGCGGCTGATGCTCAAGTTCGGCGTGTTCTTCTTCGACTGCGATCTTGACCGGCGGCTCGACGTGTTCACCGCCAACGGGCATCTCGAAGAGGACATTCAGAAAGTGCAGGAAAGCCAGCACTACGAGCAGCCGCCGCACTTGTATTGGAATTGCGGGCCGGAGGCCGAGAGCGAATTCCTGCTCGTGCCGCCCGAATCGTGCGGCGAAGGCTTCTGCAAGCCGATGGTCGGCCGCGGCGCGGCCTACGCCGATCTCGACGGCGACGGCGATCTCGACGTGCTGGTCACGACCGTGCGCGGCGCCCCGCGGCTGTTGCGCAACGATCAGCAGCTCGGGCGCCACTGGCTGCGCGTCAAGCTCAAAGGCACGCGCTCGAACCGCGATGCCATCGGCGCCTGGGTCGACGTGCAAGTCGCGGGCGAGACGCTCAGCCGGCAAGTCATGCCGACTCGCAGCTATCTCTCGCAAGTCGAGTTGCCCGTGACGTTCGGCCTGGGCGACGCCGATCGGATCGAGTCGCTGACCGTGCGCTGGCCCGACGGATCACGGCAATCGGTCGAGCCGGACGGCGTCGATCGCTTGATGACGATCGAGCAATCGACGAGCGAATGAACTCGACCTCAATTGTTTGGAATGACGCGGGGGATGAAAGAGAGCGTGAAGATTCTGATGAGACTCGGAACCAAGATTGCGACTCCCGATTTGAATCAGCGTAAGAAAAGTTCTCACGCGGAGACGCGGAGCCGCGGAGATGAGAAAACAAAAATGCTCTCTGCGTCTCCGCGCCTCCGCGTGAGTCCCTGACCGCCTTTACGACCTACCAGATTGCCGCGACCCTTTGGAGGAACCGTTAATGCCGCACATCGAATGGATCGAAGACGAAGCCGCCACGGGCCTGGCCGCTGAAGTGTACGCGCTTTGGAAGCGCAACAACCCGGGACGCGACCGCATGCCGGGCATCTTGAAGTGCTTCAGCCAGCGACCCGATTTTCTGCAGCAGGTGATCGACTTCGGCAACACCATACATTTTTCCGAAGGGCATCTGACGCGGCGCACGAAGGAAATGATCGCCACCTACGTTTCGGGCCTGAACCAGTGCCTTTACTGAACGGGCTCGCACGCGTATTTCCTGCAGTTGCAGGGCGGCATGGACGAAACGATCGAAGCTCTCGGACGGGGCGAATTGGCCGCCGCCCCGCTGACGCTCGCGGAGCGCGCGCTGTTGGAATTCGTGGAATTGGTCACGCAGCATGCTTACCGCACGACGGCCGAAGACACTGCCAAGCTGCGCTCCGCCGGTTGGAGCGACCCGCAGATTGCCGAGGCTGTGTATATTACGGCCCTATTCGCCTTCTTTAACCGGGTGGCCGACGCTTTCGGCCTGGAAGATCCCGGCTATCGGCAGATGGCGCCGCCGCAGAAGTAGCCGCGGATCGGGACTTCGCATTTTGCGCCCCCGAAAGCTTGCTTTCGGGCGAAAATGCCGCATAATGTCGCCGTGTAACCTACCGGCCTTCGATAGCACTACGTGTTTCATTAACCCGGAAAACGAGGATCCCCATGAAAGTGCTGACTTCTTTGTGTGTGGCCCTGATGCTGGCCGGCGCCTCGCTGGCGATCGCGGCCGAGCTGAAAAGCGGCGTCCAACCCGGCGACGGCATTGGCGCGTTCGACGTGGTGAAATGCGCCGGCGCCGTCGACGACGGCGTGAGCACTGGCGACAAGCTCTGCTATCGCTGCAAGTACGGCGGCCGCCCGATGGTGATGGTCTTCACCCGCACCACCGACGGCAAAGTGGCCGAACTGGTCAAGAAGCTCGACGCGGCCGTGGCCAAGAACGCTGACGAGAAGTTGGCCGCCTTCGTGAACCTGCTGGGCGAAGACCAGGAAGCCCTGGAATCGAAGGCCAAGAAGTTCGCCTCGAAGACCAAGGTCGAAAACGTGCCGGTCGTCGTGCCGGTCGAATTCGAAAACGGCCCGGACAACTACGGCATCAATCCCAAGGCCGAAGTCACGGTGATTTTGGCGGTCGGCGGCAGCGTTGTTGCGAATCACGCCGTCTCGGGCGAGCTGAACGACAAGACGATCGATGCCATTCTGGCCGACGTCCCCAAGCTGCTGAAGTAAGCGTGTAGCACGTCGCTGGCGCCGGATGAAGCCGGCCTTCCAGCGGCGCGAGGATACGATCCAGGCCGCGACTCAGTCGGATGTGACCGGCTGAGCGCGGCTTTTTTGTTGGCTCCGTAGCGGAATCCGTCGCTGGCTTTGGGCCGAGAGGTTCGCTCCAAGCCGCTTCCGGTCTATCATCTCCCACGCCGGCTGTCATCGCTCGCGCGGAGCCGCGGAGTCGCAGAGAAAGGAATTGAAGTTGGCCAGCGGCGCCAGGGGATGGGAAACAATCGTAGGTCAGGCTTTCCAGCCTGACACGGCATCAGGCTGGATACGATACTCGCTCTTACAGAATCTAAGATCCCGCGCCCAAGATGGCCAACTTTGTCCGATCGCTTGGAGAACTGGACCCCAAGACGGCCAACCGCGCCGGGCGCCTTGGCCGCCTTCGTCCGCTCAACGTCTCTGCGTATCTCTCCTCCGCGGCTCCGCGCCTCCGCGTGAGTCTTCGGGATTCACAACGCATGGAACTTGCCAAGATGGCCAACCCAGCGCGACAACTTGCAAGCTGAAAACCTGTTCGCCGGGCGAGGGCGCCCGGCCCTCCCTAGAACTTGGAACTCAAAGCTTTTCGCCCCGTCGCAGCTTCAAATGATCTGCCGGATCGGTTCGACGTGCTCGACGCCGACCAGCTTCTGATCGAGCCCGCCGTAAAAGTACGACAGCGCGTTGGGATTCAGCCCGAGTTGCTGCAAGACCGTGGCGTGCAAGTGTTTGACGTGCAGCGGCTCTTCGACGGCGGCCGCGCCCAGTTCGTCGGTGGCGCCGAAGCTTTGGCCTCCCTGGATGCCGCCGCCGGCCATCCACATCGTAAAGCCGTAAGCGTTGTGGTCGCGGCCGGTCCCTTTGGCGTATTCGGCCGTCGGCTGGCGGCCGAATTCGCCGCCCCAGACGATCAGCGTTTCGTCGAGCAAGCCGCGCTGCTTGAGATCTTTGATCAAGCCGGCGATCGGCTTGTCGGTGTTGCCGGCATGAAAGCTGTGGTTCTTCTCCAGGTCGCCGTGCGCGTCCCAGTTCGAGTCGTTGTGGGCGCCGCCGGAATAAAGTTGCACGAACCGGACGCCGCGTTCGACCAGCCGCCGGGCGAACAGGCAGCGGCGGCCGAAATCGAGCGTCCGCTCCTGGTCGAGCCCGTACAACTCCAGCGTCTCTTGCGATTCTTGGCTCAAGTCGACCGCCTCGGGGGCGTATTGCTGCATCTTGTAGGCCAACTCGTAGCTGGCGATGCGCGCGGCCAGATTGCTGTTGTCGGCGCGGCCGGCGAGATGCTCGGCGTTGGCTTCGTGCAGCGCGTCGAGCAATTTCCGCTGGATCGGCTGCGTGACGCCATCGGGCAGGTTCAAATCGACGATCGGCGCCCCCCTCGAGCGCATCACCGTGCCTTGGTAGGTGGCCGGCATGTAGCCGCTCGACCAGTTCTTGGCGCCGCTGATCGGCCCGCCGCTGGGGTCGAGCATCACGACGAAGCCCGGCAGGTTTTCGTTCACGCTGCCCAGGCCGTAGTTGATCCACGAGCCGAGCGCCGGGCTGCCGCTCTGGATGCGGCCGGAGTTCATCTGCAGCATGGCCGAGCCGTGAATCGGCGAGTCGGCGGTCATCGACTTGAGGAAGGCGAGGTCGTCGGCGCACGTGGCCAGATGGGGAAACAAGTCGGAGATCCACTGGCCCGACTGGCCGTATTGCTTGAACTTCCATTTCGGGCCGACAACGCGACCTTCGCTCTTGGCGCCGCCGCGGCCCTTGGTCTTGACCGGGATCGTCTGGCCATCGAGATCGTAAAGCTTCGGCTTGTAATCGAACGTGTCGACGTGGCTCGGGCCGCCGTACATGAACAGGAAGATCACGCTCTTGGCTTTGGGAGCAAAGTGCGGCGGCTTGGCCGCCAGCGGCGTGGCCAGCGGCGTGGCGCCGTCGGCCGCCACCGCCTGCGAAGCCAGGAATCCGTCGCGCTCGAGCAAGCCGGCCAGCGCCACCGACGTAAACGCGCCGCCGGCCTGCCACAAAAATTCGCGCCGCGTGCGGCGGCAAAAGGTGTTTTTCGGCGAAGAGGGCGAATTCATGGTTTCATTCCTTGCGCGCCTGTTTTTTCAATCGAGATACGCGAACTCGTTGAGATTCAAAACCATCAGGCAATAGAGCTTGAGCGCCGCGTCCGGGCTCAAGCCTTGTTCGTTGGTCAGCGCCTCGATCAATCGCAAGCCTCGCTCGACGCT
>Ga0307372_10002404_pt1 | contig 31022 bp, 26 predicted proteins | sample OX1MG_FD_202533 | JGI IMG/M metagenome (GOLD analysis project Ga0307372, IMG submission 202533) | Soil microbial communities from Risofladan, Vaasa, Finland - OX-1 | ecosystem: Environmental > Terrestrial > Soil > Coastal area > Acid sulfate soil | place: Finland: Risofladan, Vaasa | collected... | reverse complement strand
CAATCGCATTCGGAAGAACGAGACGGACGATGGCACCCCCCTCGAGTCGATTGACCGCCGTGGCCGTACCCCCGTGCGCACCCGCGATCGTCTTTGCGATCGCCAGCCCAAGTCCGGCCCCCCCTTCAATGCGTGATCGGCTGGAGTCAGGCCGGCGAAAGCGCTCGAAGGCGTAAGGAAGGAAGTCTGTCGGGAACCCCGGTCCGTGATCTGCCACCTCCAATTCGAGGTCCTCGCCATGAGCGCGCGCGGTCAGGGTGATCTCCGCACCTGACGGTGAGTAGCGAAGCGCGTTCTCGACCAGATTGTCGATTGCCTGTCGAACGCGGTCCCCGTCTAGCTTCGCATAGAGGTCAATTGGGACCTCAACCTTGCAAGAGATCCCACGAGGTTGCATCCGGCCCTCAGCGTGACGGGAGATCATCGTGAACAGCTGATGGACGTTCGTAACAGCGAAATGCATCGGTAGCTGATCCTGATCACCCCTTGAGAGAAGGAGTAGGTCGTCGGCGATTCTGTTGAGGCGCGCTGCTTCATCAGCGGCCGCAGCGATAGCAGCGACCAGCTCGTCGTGACTTCGGCCAGGTCGCTGTGCCAGTTCGAGTTCACCCCGAAGGACAGCAAACGGAGTCCTGAGCTCGTGACTGGCATCGGCGACAAGGCCTCGTTCACGTTCAAGTGAGCTTCGAAGGCGCATGAGTAGCTCGTTCATCGTGGTTGCCAGAGCAGCGATCTCATCGTTGGTCTTGGGTACCCCCACAGCTTCGGGAACGCGCCGCTCGGACAGGTTTGCTACCTCCCGGCGCAGCCGCTCCACAGGTCTGAGCGCCGACCGCGACAGGAAATATGCACCAACCGCGGCCAGGAGGACGACGAGAGAACATCCGACAGCGAGCTGGTTGGTCACTCGACTGATCGTGGCATTGAACGATTCGAGCGACACGGCCGCAATGACGAGCCAGCCACTTCTGCCCGGGTAAGGTTGGGCGAGCACTCGCTGGCCTTCGGTGGCGTGCATGACGGTTACCAGAATCGCGTGACTTCTGGCTTCGCTGAGAAGTGACGGCGAAAGCAGTGGCTGTCGGCCAGCTTCGGCACTGGCGCCTCGTACCTGGTTGGCCTGGTCGATCACCTGAACCACGTACTCGGGTGCATTGGTACCTGAGGGTGTTGTCGGAATACTCGGGTTGGAAGTGAGATAGCTCGAGCCGTGGCTGGCCTGTACGGAAAGCTGTGAGTCGATCGAGCTCATGAGGGAATTGGAAAGGGTGGAGACGAAGAGCCATCCCCCGATGGCAAGAAGGAGCGCCGAGGCGAGAGCGAAGACAACGGCAAGCCGCAACCGTATAGACATCAGCTACTGATCGGTCTCAACGCGCAGACGGTATCCAATGCCCCGCACCGTCTCGATGTCATGACGTCCGAACGGCGCATCGACCTTGTCTCGCAGGTACTTGATGTATTGGTCAACCACATTGGATCCACCCTCGTAGGCAAAGTCCCACGCGGCGTCAATGATTTCCGACCGAGTCAGTACTGCTCCAGGATGGCGCATGAACAATTCAAGAACGGACATCTCCTTCGGAGAGAGTTGCACTTCGACGCCTCCCCGCCACACCCGTTTGTTTGAAGGATCGAGCTTCAGATCTCCGACGGCAAGGACGGTCGGTCGAGCACGATCGTCACGTCGCGAAACGGCGCGCAGGCGCGCTGCCAGTTCAAGCAGACTGAACGGCTTGACAAGGTAGTCATCGGCACCCACATCGAGGCCCCGTACCCGGTCACCGATCTCGTCTCGCGCTGTCAGCATGAGCACCGGGGTCCAGATAGAGGCTTCACGAAGTTGCCGGCAGAGTTCAACGCCATCAAATCCGGGCAACATGACATCCAGGACGATCGCACCATAGGGGAATTCCTTGGCCATCCATAGCCCGTTTGGTCCATCGAGGGCCACGTCTACCGCGTGCCCCTCTTCTTCTAGGGCTCGCTTCAGGAGGTTCGACATCCGCACGTCGTCTTCGACCACGAGCACACGCACGCACCCAGGTTAGAGCCGATCCGGACGGGGCAATGGACCGGCCGGCCCTGGCTCCGGATTATGTGAGCCATGTACATCCTTTTCTCATGGTGGGCTCATCAACCGGATCGCATCATGGTGGTACGCCAACGCGTGAGATCAACTCAGAAAGCGAGCTCAGATGGAGAGGTACGGAGATGAGGCACATCAGAGGGACGCACGGACACCAGGATCGAAGCTGGCGTCAAACCAGAATAGGGCCGAGTCGGTTCGCGATAGCGGGCTCAGGCGGATCCGCCGATTGTCAAACTGGTCGCTCGCCGCATTGGTCGTCGGCGTTGGGGCCACCACAGGGGTGCTCGCCCGAACTGTTCCGGCGGCAACCACCGGAGCGACCGCCGTGACCAATTCGGGGAATGTGACGAGTACGATTGGCGCCCAGCCGGCGCCGTCGGTGAGCACTCCGGTTGCGACCACGAGCGCGTCGGGCGTGACCACTTCAGTTTCAAGGGCGAACGCTCAGGCCGGAGTCCCCAGCCGTGTCGTTGCGGCGGGTTCGGGGGATTCGTAATGTCGGTCCTCACGAGGTCTGAGGAGGGGTTGGCGGCCTGGCAATCCCTGCAGCTGGAAGAGCCCGGAGTTGCCGTAGCCGAGAGGGCCGCTCTCGGCACGACCGCTCGCGTGGTGGTATGGCCACCCCCCGAGCTGGAGCATGCGCTCGATGCGGTCGATCGCGAACTTATGGCCCTCGATGCACAGGCCAGCCGATTCCGAGAGGATTCAGAGATCTCCAAGCTGAATCGATCGAACGGGGAGGTGTTCTTCCTAAGCGACGGACTCTCCGAGGCAATCGCGATGGCATTGGCAGCAGCGCACTGGACAGCTGGATTGGTCGATCCGACAGTAGGGAAGGCGCTCGTGACGTGGGGCTATGACCGAGATTTCGCTGAGCTCGGACTCCAAGGGCAGCTTTCAACGGTGCCCAGCCCTGCCCCCGGCTACAGATCGGTGCACATAGACGGTCGTCTGGTGCGCCGTACTCCTGGCACAGTGCTCGACCTCGGAGCGACAGCCAAGGGCCTCGGATCCGATCGCGCCGCCCACTCGGCCATTCGGGCAATCGGGCGAACAGGTGGGGTGCTCGTCAGTCTGGGAGGCGATGTCGCTGTGGCCGGACAGAGCCCCGCTGGAGGCTGGCCCGTCCGGGTCGCCGAAAATCCCGCTTCCATAGACACTTCCACAACCCAGGATGTGCGTTTGATTCACGGGGCATTGGCGACCTCGTCCGTCACGTGTCGGCATTGGAAGCGGGGTCAACGGGACGTTCATCACATCATCGATCCGCGCACAGGCGCTCCCGCCGAAGGGCCGTGGCGAACAGCGACGGTAGCTGCACCCAGCTGTGTCACCGCCAATGCTGCATCCACGGCACTCATTGTCGGGGGTGACGAAGCCGAGCAGTGGCTGCTTGCGACCGGACTGGCGGCCCGCCTGGTCGCCTACGACGGATCCATTCGTCTGTTGGGGCCATGGCCTCTTCAAGATGGTGGCCTGATCGACATTGCAGTGGCTGATGCCGTCGGACCCCGAAGCCGCGCCCTGAGGAACGTGTCATGAGTGCGATTGCCACGACAACGAACCTTCCTTGGATGTGGCTTGTCTCCCGCGGCAGCGGCCTGGTTCTTCTTGTGCTCTTCACGTCAGTGTTGGTATTGGGAGTCTCTACTCGGCTCGGTTCCGGCTCACGGTGCATGCCCCGGTTCGCAGTGGCCGAGTTGCATCGGACACTGGCTCTATTTGCCGTTGCACTGCTCCTCCTCCATGTCGTTACGGCCATCTTGGATCCATATGTCGCCATCGGATGGTGGGCAACAATCCTTCCGTTCGCTTCTCACTACCGTCCCGTCGCAATTGGGCTGGGTGCGTTAGCGGTCGACCTTGGGGCAGCGGTGCTGCTGACCAGCGTGGCTAGGCGACACGTCGGTCATCGATTGTGGCGAGCAGTGCATTGGCTGGCGTACCTGTCATGGCCACTCGCCTTCTTGCATGCCTTGAGTGCGGGAGGCGATATGAAGACTTGGTGGGTCGCCGCTCTTGTGTGGGGATCGGCCAGTGCGGTCATTGTGGCCATCGCAACGAGAGTCTCCCTCGCGATTCGTGGCAATAGGACAAGGTGGATGGATGGAAGTGCACAACCAGCAGCCACACCCCGTACGGTGGTGCAGATTGGTGGTAAATGATGACGTCGACACGAGTAGTTCCCAGGTCACTACGTTCTGGCCGTGACGTATCGTTCGTTCCACGGGTTCTGCCCGCTGACGGTTCGGGGCCCGAGGATCTCAGCGCCCATCTGGAACGGCATGGTACGTGTGCGCAGAATCACACCAGCAAAGAATGGCGCGATTCGGTGTTGCACGAGATCGAATGCGCGGGGCTCTTTGGTCGAGGCGGGGCAGCCTTTCCGACTGTTCAAAAGCTACGAGCCGTGTTGGCGGGGACCCGTCAACCCGTTGTGATCGGAAATGGCACCGAGGGGGAGCCTGCCAGCATGAAAGATCGGGTCCTCCTTGCTCGAGCGCCCCACTTGGTGCTCGACGGGGCGGCGGTCGCGGCAGACATCGTTATGGCCGCAGAAATCGTTTTGGTCGTGCACCGGGAAGTCCGGGCGGCAGTCGATGCCGCCGTGGACGAACGACTCCTGAGGGGCATTGATCGGGTTCCGGTTCGTGTCGTGACCGCCGCCGATAGCTTCGTGGCCGGTGAGGCGAGCGCAGTGGTCAACTGGGTCGAACGCGGTAGAGCAGTTCCAATGGACAAGCCGCCACGTATGAGCGAGCGCGGTCTTGGCCGTCGCCCCACTCTCGTGCAGAACGTCGAGACCCTGGCCCATTTAGCACTCATCTGCCGCCATGGATCGGAGTGGTATAGAGAGATTGGCACCCCGCGGGAACCCGGATCAATGCTCGTGACGATTGCGGGGTCTGTAGAACGTGCCGGTGTGCGCGAGGTGGCTATCGGCTCACGTGTGAGTGACATCCTCGCCCTTGCCGGCGGTCCTTCGGCAGAGCTGCAGGCGCTTCTCATTGGCGGATACTTCGGTAGGTGGATTTCCAGCGATTCCGCAATGTCACTCCCTTTCAGCGCTCAGAGTCTGAAGGTCGGACTGGGTGCCGGACTACTCGTTGCCTTCCCAGCCAGTGGCTGCGGCTTGGCCGAAACGGCGCGGCTGGCACGATACATGGCCATGCAATCGGCCGGACAATGCGGACCGTGTAAGTTTGGGCTACCGGCCATCGCACACGAATTGGAGGTACTGGCCCAAGGGGGCCCGGCCCGAATGAATGAACTCACGCGTTGGCTCGTAGAAGTCGATGGTCGAGGGGCGTGCAGCCACCCTGACGGTGCAGCTCGCCAGATTCGATCTGCTCTTGACGTATTCCATCATGAGGTGGAACGACATCTGGAAGGCTGGTGCTCGGCGTCTGACACGACACCCATCCCCCTTCTGATCGAAGGGGGATCCCGATGAAAACATCCACCAGACTTCGCATCAATCGTATTGCCTGCGACGGCAGGGGACTCTGTGCGGAATACATACCGGAGCTGATCAGGCTCGATGACTGGGGGTATCCGATAATCGAGGAGGGAGCTGTGCCGGAACATCTCGAGAGATTGGCGCGGGACACGGTGGATGTGTGTCCGAAGCTGGCCCTGACGCTCGAGAGGATCAAGGCGTCGCACTAACCGAGGTGAATGATCAGATCCTCCCACGCTACCTGCCGGCGAGGATGCGGAAATCGTTGCTTGCCATCTCGTCGGGTCCGGCGATGTGGAATGAGAAGGTCGCGAGCCGGTAAGGAGCTAGCCCTGACGGCGATAGGGCGGCGCGGATTCTTTCGTAGTCAGCTCTGGGCCGTCGCCGTACCGGCGATGTAGGTCCCGCACTCCGGCTGGGTGGAGAGTGGCACGAACCCGTTCTTTCGGGCCTGCAGATACCACGCACACTGCTTGGGCAGGTTGTGGCCGAAGATGGTCGAGAAGTTGATGGACTCTGGTAGCAGGCCGTTGCCGTTGTAGGACTTGATCCCTCGTATGGCCTTGATGACCGCGGACCGGCTGGGATTGCGACCGGCCAACTGCAGCCCCTTGATCATGAGGTCGGCGCCCACCCAGGCCTCGTCCACGACGTAGGTGGGGAAGTTGGCCGGCGAGCGGTGTTGGTACTTCTGCAGGGCGCCCACCAGTTGGCGGGTGCCCGCATCGGGCAGGACGGTGGGCCGGAACTCCGCACTGAAGTACATTCCTTGCAACTCCTGCCAAGCCGGCGTGTGGATCACATCAGCCTCATAGCCCGTAGGGAACACCACCGCCTTGAGCTTCACCCCGGCTTGCTTGAAGGCGGTGGCCAGAGCGAAGTTCTGGTTGTTGCCCATGCCGGTGAACACGGCGTTGACGTTCTTGGAACGGGCCGTGAGGGCGGCGGCGGTGAAGTCGACCGAGCCGTAGGGCACCGACGTGTCGAGCACCCCCACCTTGCCACCGGCGTGGGTGAAGGAGATCCCGGTACCGATCGCCGACTGGATCGACGAGGGCGAGATGCCGATCCCGTAGGTTCCTATGGTCGTCCCGCCATGGGCCTTGAGGAACGCGCCGATGGCGGTGTTGGCCGGGTACTTGGGGTCGACGCTGCCGGTGTCCGAGGCGAACATGTTGGTGTTGGGCTGCTCGCCCCACTCCGGACCGTCGAGGCTACTTCCGGTGACCGGTACCCCGGCCTGCTGGGCGTACTTGTAGCCGCCGAAGAAGAGGGAGCTGTCGGCCACAATACCGATGGCGCCGCGCGAGATCGCTAACTGAACGCCCGTGGCGTCCAAGCTCGGACTGGTCTGGTCGTTGATGACCAGAGGCACCAGCTTGTGGCCGTTCACCCCTCCCTGGGCGTTCTGGAGAGCGACGCGGGCCAGGAACCCTTGAGGCGCCTCTTGGAACAGCGGGGCCGCGAGGCCGGTCGTAGAGCTGATGAAGGCTATGGTGATCGGGGCGCCCGTGAAATGGCTCCCGCCAGCCGCACCGGCAGACCCGACGCTCATCGGGGCACCGGCGAGGGCCGTCGTCGTCGTCAGTACTCCGGCCATCACGCCAAGTGCTCTGCGCATGCCCACTCCCCCCGAATCGGCCGCCGTCGTTACCCGGAGCCGGGTCGACGATGACTTGAGAATCGAGGGCACTCTACTCTCGGACGCCCAAGCGGGCACCGGAGGAGATTCGGGTTGTCAATCGCGGGGGCAAGCCTTGAACGCTGACGGTACCGAGCGGTCCGGTTGGCAGACCGGGTGGCCGGTCACGACCCGCTACCACCGATGGACTCCATGACCCGCCGAGGTCGATGACGGACGGTGGGTCGGCCGATAGGTCACCGCACCCTCCCTGCTGAACGCGAAGAGATATGGAGTCAAGATTGAGTCACGAGTTCAGCACGGAACGGGGTTCTGCCGGACAATATTCCTTCCAGGGTCTGACAACGGGTGGGTCCAGGGTCCCTCAGTTGAGGTCTGGGTCTCCCGAGGTGTCCTGGCTGAATTCTCGATAGTTCGCTCATTTGTCCCAGCTGCGAATGCTCGATCTTCGGTGGGACCTCTGGCCCTATCAGCTGCGCGACGCTCGGCGAAAGCTGGGATGAGCGAGGGAAAGAGGCGGTTGTGCGCAGAACAGTCGTGGCGTTGGCCCTTGTGGTCCTCATAGGTGCATCGTGCGCGAATGCTCCACTCACGAGCTCGAAAGGTACCGGCTCGACGTCGACCAGTATCCCGTCGACCAATGTGTCCTCGACCACCCGACCGCCGAGTGCACTCGACGACCTGACGAGGTTCTTCACCGCCGCAGCCGGTATCGACGAGAATCTGAAGGCCGCAGCCGTCGAGGCCAATGGTGCCATCGGGACGACGCAGATCACGATCACTCAGCAGTTGCTCGACAGCGTTGCCGCCGCCGATCCCGCTCCGGCGGCGGACGATATTCCCGCAGGTCTCCCCTCGGAGGTATTGCTTCGGGTGCTGACGGCCCAAAGCGACCTGGTGTCGCGCTATGACGCCTTCCGTGGTTTCGTCGAAGCTCAGCCCGGAACCATCCCTCGCACCAATCCGACTCCCGGCTCCATGTCCGCCGCTGACTACCTACTCACCTGCCTGGGCAGCGGGGGCAAGGCGGCCGGCACGTACCCCGCCGACGTGGCCGCTGCCCGGAGCGCGGCATCGAACGCACCACCGGCAACACCCGTCGGTCCCTCCTCGCGGGCCGCCGCCGATCTCGCCGTATGGCTCCATGACATCGTCGAGGCGAATTCGGGATGTGCATCGTGCGGCGGCTACCGACTCACCTCCCTGCCGCAGATCACCTGGCACCACGTCGCCCCCCTCACGCCGGGTGGCAATGCGTGGGACGGCGACATGGCCGGCCTACTGTTCACCGCCCAGTACATGCCAGGCCAGGGTTGGACGGTTCAGTTCAATGCGTGTTGAGTCCACCAAAAACTGGCCATTTCGGCGAGCGCCGGCACTCGTACACAACCCGCAGGTCGTTGCCCGGCCGGGGACGGCCAAGTTGTCCTCCGCACCACAGTCTGTTCACGGTGGACTCATCTCCTCGAGGTTCAGCCGGCGTGTGCTCACCATTCATCGTGACGCTGACGGCGGAGTTGAGGAATCAGTACCGAGGCGACAAAGCGGGAATCCATCCGTGCGGTCACCTATCCTCGCGCAATGGTCGTCGTGGTCATCGTCTCCGTCGTAATAGCCAGGTTGCTTACCCAAAGCCACAAACGGCTTGTTTAGGCCGTGCGGTAAGCCGACGCCACTTCGGTTGAGCGCTTGGCCTTATACATGGCATCATCGGCCCGACGGAAGAGGCCGTCGGCAGTGTCGTCGAGCTTGGAGTGGGCGACGCCGACGCTTACTCCCACCGTATGCGACGCGCCAACTCGGCACCGCACAGGCTCAGTGAACAATCCCATGATTCGTTCGAGATAGGCGTCCGCAGGCTCCAAGAAGGCAGTTCGATTCAACAGCCCGGTGAGCCCGTCGTGGGTCGCTTGAAAGGCGATCTGACGCTCAGCGGCCTTGCGCCCACTGATCTCGCGCACGATGCTCACCGATCCCAAGACCGAGCCATCGTCGTCGGCGAGTATCGAGACGGAGGCTTCGACCAGAAGGTCTCGACCGTCGAGTGCCCTCTGGGTCAGCTCGCCCTGCCAGCGGCCCTCATGAGCAACAGTGCGGGTGATTTCCCCGACATCAGCATGTTCTCCGGTATCGAACATATCGAGGAGTTCGAGGATGCCGCGGCCGACCGCGTCCTCTGCGGCGATGTCAGGGGGACCTGGGAACTCACTTCAAGCGCGCACTGTTTGGAGGACACTACCGCTGGAGAAGTTGGGTTCCTGTTGGGTTTGGGTGGTTACCCCGGAGAGCCTTTGCAGTCAGGCTTTTGATGCGAGCGGGGGATCGGGGAGGTCCCACGCCTCGACTAGGTATTGACCGCAGATCGAAATGGGCGTTTGAATGGTGTTCCATATCGGCTCCGAATGGTTTGGACGCCCCGCACGGGTGACGATCTCAACGCGCGACGGGAATCGTCCCAGAACTCGTAGTGCCTACTCAACTGCCTGTGCGTCGAAGGCTGGAAGAGGCTCGTAGTGGCTCAACCAACTAACGATTCTGGCCGCCGTTGGAAGTCATTCTCCCGAGCGAGTCTGTTGGTGTCTGCCACTGTGGTGGCGATTCCCATCGCCGTGTCAGCGGCGATCGCCTTCGCGCTGTCTCACCTGTTGCCTCGTCCTCATACGGACCTGACCGAGGTTCTGTGGTGGATCTGCGTTCTCGGCACTGCGGGGCTCGCGGCCATTGGTGCCGGTCGGCTCTCTCGACGACTCTTGCCGCTCGCTGCGCTCTTGAACATGTCGATGCTGTTCCCCGACAAGGCACCGTCGCGTCTGGCGGTTCTGAGAAAGGTGGGATCAACCCGCAGCCTGGATCGACAGCTGCAATCCGGTGAAGTCTCACCCGACAGCGACCTCAATGATGCGGCCATCGAGATTCTGGCGCTGGCTACCGCTCTTGGTCAACACGACAGACGAACTCGCGGGCACTCTGAACGTGTCAGATCGTTCGCTGACCTCATCGCCGATGAGATGCGGCTTTCCCAAGACGACCGTGACCGGCTGCGTTGGTCTGCGCTTCTTCACGATATCGGCAAGATGACGGTTCATCCAGACATCTTGAACAAGGCCGGAAAGCCAACCGACGAAGAGTGGGCGACCTTGCGTCAACATCCCCTGGAGGGCCGTCGCCTCATCGCACCGCTCCATGCATGGCTCGGGGATTGGGCCTTGACGGTCGAACAGCATCACGAGAGCTTCGACGGCACCGGTTACCCCTACGGGCTCGCGGGTAATGACATTTCCCTCGGGGCACGCATTGTGGCTGTCGCCGACACCTTTGAGGTAATGACGGCGGTGCGTTCGTATAAGAGCGCGTCGAGCCCGGCGGATGCCCGCAACGAGCTGACCCGATGCGCCGGGACGCAGTTCGATCCGGTTGTGGTTCGAGCATTTCTCAACGTGTCCCTGGGTCGACTGCGTTGGATCATCGGGCCGGTGTCGTGGCTGTTCGACTTCCCGTTCATAAGCCAGATCGGAAACCTGGGCCGTGTCGCTGTGCTCGCCACCCAGGCCACGGCGCTCACTGGGACGCTGGCCGCGGGCGCGCTCGTGGCGGGGCAGCTCCCCGTTCAGCCTCACGGGAACGGCGTCCTTGCGGCCGCGACGATTCCATCAGGTATCAAGACCCCGACAGGTGGTCACAATGGGCCCGACATCTCCATGCAGCTTTCGTCGAATGCCGTAGCCCTCGGTGGCTCGGTCTACGACTCCGCTCGGCTTTCAGGAGTCAGTGCCACCGCTGGGGGCACTGTGACCTACACCGTCTACGACAACGCCAGCTGTTCAAGCGATAACGGGGGCTTGGTGGCGACATTGGGACCCGTGAGCGTTACCAACGGCAACGTTGCAGACTCTCCGACCTGGACGCCTACTGGAGCAGCCGGGACGTACTACTTCGTTGCCTCGTACTCAGGTGATCCCAACAACAGTGCGACGGTGAGTGACTGCGCTGCTGAGCCCATCACGGTCAGTCCAGAAACCCCGGTGATTGTCACCCAGCTCTCGGCCACTGCCACGACGCCTGGCAACGCGGTGCACGACACTGCCGTTTTTTCAGGAGCAAGCGCCACCGCAGGTGGCACTGTCACCTACAACGTTTTTGACGATCGAAACTGTGGGAACAGCAACGGTTTGATCGCCTCTTTGGCCCCCATGACGGTCACCAGCGGCAATGTGCCTGACTCGCCCAGTTGGACGCCAAAATCGGTCGGCACGTACTACTTCGTTGCCTTTTACTCCGGTGATATCAACAACGGTGCGGCATCCAGTGGGTGTGTTGCTGAGCCGATTGCGGTGAGTGCCAATACCTCGACTCCCACACCGGCTCAGCCGTCCATGGCAGGTCCAGGTGGATCCTCCACGACATCACCCACCGAGCCACCGCCCCCGATTGCCCCTACCGCTCCCGCCCCGGCCAGCCCGACCCCGCCGACCCCGCCGACCCCGCCGACCCCACCCACCCCGCCGACCCCACCCACCCCACCGGCCTCACCTCCTCCGCCCCCTACGGTAAGCACGCCCACCATCTCCACCCAGCTGTCGGTCGCCTCGGTAGCCATGGGAGGCTCGGTCTATGACACGGCAGCGCTTGCCGGAGCCAGCGCCAACGCCAACGGTTCTGTCACCTACCGCGTGTACGACAACGCCACCTGCACCAGCGGAGGCGGAGGGATGATTTCGACCCTTGGTCCGGTGACGGTCACAAACGGAACGATTCCCGCTTCGCCGAGCTGGACGGCCACCGGTGCGGCCGGGACGTACTATTTCGGGGCCTCGTATTCGGGTGATGCGAACAACACCGCGGCGGTGAGCGGGTGCGGTGCCGAGCCGCTTACGGTTGCTCAAAATGCCCCAACCATCTCCACTCAGCTCTCGACTACGAGCGTGGCGATTGGGAGCACGACGTACGACACTGCGCTGCTTTCGGGTACCAGCGCCAATGCTGGGGGTTCTGTCACCTACAGTGTTTACGACAACGCCAGCTGTACTAGCGTCGGCGGGGGACTCATCACGACCCTCGGTCCGGTGACGGTCACCAACGGAACCGTTCCCGATTCACCGGACTGGGCAGCGACCGGTGCGGCCGGGACGTACTACTTCGTTGCCTCGTATTCGGGTGATGCGAACAACACCGCGGCGGTGAGCGGGTGCGGTGCAGAGCCGATAACTGTGACACAAGATGTGCCGTCCATCTCTACCCAGCTCTCGGCCACGACCGTGGCCATAGGTGGCACCGGCTACGATACCGCGACCCTGTCCGGTGCAACAGCTGCAGCGGGCGGCACCGTCTCCTACGCCGTCTATGACAACGCCACCTGCACCACCAGCGGCGGGGGCCTCATCACTACCTTCGGACCGCTGACGGTCACCAACGCCAGCGTCCCCGATTCACCGCCATGGACGCCGAACGCGGCCGGCACGTACTACTTCGTGGCCTCGTATTCAGGCGATGCCAACAATACCGCTGCGGTGAGCGGGTGCAGCACCGAACCACTCACGGTGGGTCAAGATGTGCCGTCCATCTCCACGCTGCTCTCCGCCACGACCGTCGCGATCGGGGGTTCGGTCTATGACACTGCGACCCTCTCGGGGGCGAGCGCCAACGCAGGGGGGTCCGTCCTCTACAGCGTCTACGACAACGCCACCTGCGCCAGTGGCGGCGGCGGTCTGGTTGCCACTCTCGGTCCGGTGACGGTCACGAATGGCGCGGTTCCGGATTCGCCGGCCTGGTCACCAACCGCGGCCGGCCCCTATTACTTCGTGGCGTGGTACTCGGGTGACGCCAACAACATCGCTTCGGTCAGTGGGTGTGGTGCCGAGCCGATCACGGTCAACCAAAGCAGCACCACTATCTCCACGCTGCTCTCCGCCACTAGCGTGGTCATCGGCGGGTCGGTCTATGACAGCGCGACCCTTTCGGGGGCGACCGCCAATGCAGGCGGATCTGTTACCTACAGTGTCTACGACAACGCCACCTGCACCAGCGGAGGCGGAGGCTTGATCACGACCCTGGGACCGGTCACGGTCATCAGCGGCGCTGTGCCTGATTCACCGGCATGGACACCGAACGCAGCCGGGGCCTACTACTTCGTGGCCTCGTACTCAGGTGATGCCAATAACACCGCATCAGCCAGCGGGTGCATCGCTGAACCCGTTACGGTGAGCCAAAGCACCCCCTCCATCTCCACGCAGCTCTCGGCCACGACCGTCGCCATCGGCGGTTCGGTCTATGACGCCGCCACCCTTTCGGGGGCGACCGCCAATGCAGGCGGGTCCGTCACCTATGCCGTGTACAACAACGCCACCTGCGCGAGCGCCGGGGGTGGCTTGATCTCGACTCTGGGACCGGTGACGGTCACCAGCGGCAGCGTTCCCGACTCGTCGAACTGGACGGCCACCGGGACCGCGGGGACGTACTACTTCGTGGCGTCGTACTCGGGTGATGCGAATAACGCCGCTGCGGTGAGTGGCTGCGGCGCTGAGCCGATCACGGTCAACCAAAATGCCCCCATACTCTCCACGCAGCTCTCGGCCACGAGTGTGACCGTTGGGGGCACGGTCTACGACACCGCCCTCCTTTCTGGTGCCGGCGCCGGCGCAGGAGGATCCGTCACCTACAGCATCTATGGCAACGCCACCTGTACCAGCGGAGGCGGCGGCCTGATCTCGACTCTCGGCCCGGTGACTGTCGCAAGCGGAACCGTGCCCGATTCGCCGAACTGGACAGCTGCCGTGGCCGCCGGAACCTACTACTTCGTGGCGTCGTACTCAGGGGACGCCAACAACACTCCGGCCGTGAGTGGGTGTGGTGCTGAGCCGGTCGTGGTCACCTCGACGTCATCTCTCATCGCCGGATTCCTGGCCATTAACAACGGGCCGGGTAACGACGGCCGGGCCGATCAAGGTGACACGATCGTCGTGACGTACACGACCCCGCCCGGTTTGAACAGTTTCTGTTCAGGTTGGACATCGGCGAGTTACCCAGAGCTCATAGGGGCGAATGTTGTCGTGACCGCCGCAGAGACCGCCGGCGGCGATGGCATGATCACTTCGGTCAGCGATTCAAGCGACTGTGCGGGTGGATTTCACTTCGGTTCCATCGACCTGGGTCAAGGTGGCTACTTCAATGGCACGGTCACCTTCGGTGGCACGAGCCTCGGCTGCATACTCTTCATCAGCGCCTCGTGCAGTTCGATCCAATGGGATGGTGCCAACACGTTGACCATCACTCTGGGAGCGGCCAGCGTCGGCAATCCGACGCAAAAAGCGCCAAGTGTCGCGGTCTATACGCCCGATTCAGCATTGGGCTATACCGGCACACTTCCCAGTCCGAGCGCGGAACACTTCTAAATGATGGGAAGCAGCCGGACGTTGCTCGCACGAAAAAACCGACCTCGGTGAAGGCCCAGGCCGATGGAAGGAAGGCGACAACGCCCGTTCCGAGCTCTAACAACAAATGAGGAAAGACCATGGAAACATCGACAAAACACGTGAAGAAATGGGTCAGGCATCTGGGGGATCTCGGTGTTCAGACCCTCCATTTCGCCAACGTACTGGGCGGGCGTCGCTACGAGTCTGATCGTCTTCTGGTCATAGGCACACCTGAGTTCGAGCCCTGGCACTTCGTCGCGCATCTCGCGGAAGAGGCAAAGAGGGACCACCGTGCTGATCTGATTCCAACTCTGGTGCGGTGGGAGGTGCCGCAAGGAGCGCCAGCGCATCTCGCTGTTTCCCTAAGTGAGCTCAGCCAAATGACTCGGAATCAGACACTCCTTGTCGTTTCATCTTGCTCCCACTCGCCTCATCTCCTCGAACGGGTTACAGATGCCAAGAAACGCGGAGCTCGGATTATGGCCGTACATCGGGAAGATGAGGACCTCGCTGACATCTCTCATGAAATGCTATTCGTGGACCCCCTAAGGGACGGCCATGACTTTGACCTCACACAACATCTCATAACTGATATTGCAACAATGGTTGAACTTCAAGAGCCGAGAAGATGGCCTCGCAGACTCAGGCGCGACGTCCCTCCGGTTGGCTAGTTCGGCTATCTACCAGACGGCAATTGCATGCCTCGCGCGATCAGCTGGACACTCGCCGTTTCTTTGGACGGGCCGCGACGTAGGCCGAGTCGGTGAGCTGCACATTGAGTCACACTTGAGTCATTTTCGACCCGATCTTCTACAAAAGGCCTGGTTGACGGTGAGTCGGCCGATAGGCGGGATTCTGTTCAGCCCTTGCGGGCCTTGGTGACCATCCATCTACGCGGCCTACCTGGGGATGCCCCCTTCTCAGAGAGCGGACGAGCAGCCCGTTTCCCACGCTTGGCCTTGCTCCGGGTGGGGTTTACCAAGCCGATCAGGTCACCCTGACCGCTGGTGCGCTCTTACCGCACCGTTTCACCCTTACCTGTGCGGACCCGAGGGGTCCGCCATCGGCGGTCTTCTTTCTGTTGCACTTTCCTGCGAGTCGCCCCGACTGGCTGTTAGCCAGCACCCTGCTCTATGGAGTCCCGACCTTCCTCAACACGATCCCGAAATACGGTCCGGGCTGCGGCCACCTGGCCGACTCACCGTCCCCAACAGTCTGCCATCAGTGGAGAGGTCGTAGCGGCGCACACCTCGTCGGTAGGGTGTCCGTAATGACCAGCCCCGCCCACCGGCTTTTCGACCCCGAGGCTCCGCCGAGCCGGGCATCCGATGATCCAACGGAGGACGGCGGCCGCGCCGGTGTGCTCTCGATTGGTGCCCTCTATAACGAGGTTGAAGATGCGCTGACCTCCATGTTTCCCCGGAATCGCCAGCTGTGGGTGCGAGGGGAGATCCACAGCTTCTCGGATCAGGCGGGTAGGTCCGGCCATTGCTATTTGGACCTGGTTGACCCCGATGATGGCTCAGGTGGGGGGCAGCCTCCACGGGGCCGGGGTGCTCCGGCGCTGAGGGTCAAGTGCTGGAAGGGCACCTGGTTGCCCATGAAGGGCGGACTGGCCAAGAACGGCATCACGCTCGCCGAGGGCATGGTCGTCGTCTTGCGGGGAACAATCGATCTGTACCGACCCAAGGGCGAAATCGGCTTCATCCTCTCTGAGCTCGATGTCACGGCCCTGCTGGGTCGCTTGGCGGCGCAGCGCGCCCAGCTGTTGAGAAAGCTGGAAGCCGAGGGGTTGCTCCGTCGCAATGCTTCGCTCCCGGTCGCTGAGGTGCCGCTCCGGGTGGGATTGGTGGCCAGTCCAGGGACAGAGGGCTATCAAGACTTCCTGGGTCAGCTGACCGGTTCGGGATTCGGATTCAGTGTCCAGGTCGTGCCCGTGGCGGTCCAGGGAGGGGATGCGCCCACAAGGGTGGCGAGAGCGGTGAGGGCGTTGTGCCGCACTGAGTGTGACCTGATCGTCGTCGTGCGGGGTGGGGGATCGAAGGCGGACTTGGCCTCATTCGACACCGAGGTGGTGGCCCGCGCCATCGCTGGTGCCACCAAGCCTGTCTGGACGGGAATCGGCCATACGGGGGATGAGTCGGTGGCCGACATTGTCGCTCATCGGGCGTTCATAACCCCCACCGAGTGTGGGCATGAGATCGTCCTTCGGGTAGGCCAATGGTGGGAGCAGCACGTGGGAACGGCTGCAGCAGTGCTGAGCCAACGCGTGCCCTCGCTTCTCGCAGAGGCGGAAGCCAGAGATTCTGCAGCACGGGGTCGACTCACTCGTGCGGCCCGCGGCCAGTTGCGAGTACATAGAGAGCGCCTGGCGCGGCGTGCCACGGCGATCGGTCGCTTGGCCCCCGAGGGGCTGGCAGCGCGTCAGGGCGCAGCACGGACGCATGCGGCGCGCCTCGGCCCATTGGCGTCCGGCCATCTCGCCCGAGAGGCGGAAAGAGTGCGATCGTGGCGCCGTTTGCTCACCGCGTACGACGTGGACCGACAATTGGAACGAGGGTACTCGTTGACCCTCACCGTGTCGGGGGAACTTGTCAGGAGTGCGGTCGGTCTCGCCGCGGGGAGCGAGGTGGTCACACGCTTTGCGGATGGGTCGGCACTGTCACGAGTGGAGTCGACCGAAATCCGGAATGATCGCGTCGAAGAGAAGGATGAGGAGATGTCATGACCGCAGTAACAAATGAACCGCTCCCGGTGGAGGAGCTGAGCTACACCGACGCCAGTCGGGAATTGGACTCCATTGTGGAGTTCTTCGAACAGCGAGAGGTTGATGTGGACGTGCTGGTGGCGCGCCTGGAGCGGGCTACCGCGCTGATCGATGAACTCGATCGCAGACTCCGGCACACACGCGCCCAGGTGGAGGAGCTCGTGCCGCGGTTGGATACGTTGGCCGGCGAAGTGGACGACGACGATGAGTGACACCTACGATGACCAACGGCTGTACTTCCGCCAGCTTCTGTCGGGTCGGGACTTCGCCCGGGGAGATCAGATGGCGCGGCAGATGGTGAACTTCGTGTACCTCATCGGAGATCGTGTGACGGGGGAAGCCGTCATTGTCGATCCCGCGTACGCCGTGGGGGATCTGCTTGACATTGTGGAGGCAGATGGCATGAAGCTCACCGGTGTTCTCGCCACGCACTATCACCCTGATCACGTCGGTGGGGAGATGGCGGGGTGGGGTCTCGAGGGCATCAGCACGCTGTTGGAGAGGGTCCAGGTTCCAATCCATCTCCAGAAGGAGGAGGTACCGTGGGTGGAGCGGACGACCGGCGTGGGCGCATCGCATCTGGTGGGTCACGACAGTGGCGACGTGGTGCGAGTCGGTTCCGTCGGAGTGGAGTTGATCCACACTCCTGGCCACACGCCGGGAAGTCAGTGCTTCTTCGTCGACGGACGACTGGTGGCCGGTGACACCCTCTTTCTCGAAGGTTGTGGGCGCACCGATCTTCCGGGATCCGATCCGCTCGCCATGTATGACTCCATCAACAACCGTCTTTCTCGCGTCCCTGATGACGCCGTGCTCTTTCCCGGCCATCTGTATTCACGAGACCCCTCACAGAGCATGGGGACGACCCGCAAGTCCAACTACGTCTTTCGACCTCGGTCGGTCCAAGAGTGGGTCGCTATGTTCGGTGGCGCATGACGGTGGATGGGCTGTCTCCCGATGGGACGGTCATAGTTGTCGGCGCCTCGCTGGCCGGCTGGCGCGCCGTGGAAACGTTACGGGCAGAGGGCTTTCACGGTGCGATCACGCTGGTGGGTGAGGAGTTGCATCTGCCCTACGACCGACCACCACTGTCCAAGCAGGTTCTCGCGGGGACCTGGCCACCCGAAAAGGCCGTCTTGGCTGATCGGAAGCGGAGCAGCGAGCTGCGGGTGCACGAAGTCCTCGGTCATCGAGCGGTACGCCTAAATGTCGAGGCACATCAGGTCGAGATCGACGATGGCACGGTCCTGGCGGGGGACGCGGTCGTGCTCACGACGGGAGCGACGCCGAGGAAGCTGCCGGGGACGGAGGGCTTGGGGCACCGTGACGGGCTGTTCACACTGCGGACGCTCGACGACTCCGTAGGGCTCCAAGCCGCGCTGGCCGCCGTCGAGTCGTGTCGCGTCATTGTGATAGGTGCCGGGTTCATCGGCGCCGAGGTGGCGTCGACGTGCGCCGGACTCGGTTGTCGGGTCACGGTGATAGAGGCGATGGAGATCCCGCTGTCCAACGTGCTGGGACCCCTGATCGGTACGTACTGCGGAGCGCTCCATGCTGCCCACGGGGTTGATCTCCGAACTGGTGTCGGTGTGGCCGGCATACGCCGCGTCGAAGGTTCTTCGAACGGGCTCGAGGTCGAGCTCGAGGGCGGTGACGTTCTCGAGGCCGACGTAGTGGTGGTGGGGATCGGCGTGGCGCCGGCGGTCAGCTGGCTCGAGGGCTCAGGCCTGACCCTGGAGAACGGTCTGGTCTGCGATGACCGGCTTTTTGCTGCGGATGGAATCGTTGCCGCGGGTGACATGGCCCGGTGGGTGTGGCGTCACGACGGTGCCGAAGAGTCCATACGTATCGAGCATTGGCAGATAGCGGCCGAAGCGGGTGTGGCCGCGGCTCGCAGTGTCCTGGCCGGTCGGTCCGACGCCGTGCCGTTCGCGCCCGTTCCCTACTTCTGGTCTGATCAATTCGACATCCGCTTCCAGGTGCTCGGGAACCCAGGTGGGAAAGACGACGTGGAGATCGTCGATGGCTCGTTCGAGGAGGGAAAGTTCGTCGCGTTGTTCGGCCGGGCCGGTCGCCTACGCGCCGCGATGGCGATCGGGCGGCCACGCCGGTTGATGGGGTATCGCCCCTTGCTCGAATCGGGCAGCAGTTGGGACGACGCGTTGGCGCACGAGTCGACGTAGCGGCGACGTAGGCGCGCGCCGGTTAGGGGTCCAAAAGGAGAGCGAGTACCGCCGGGTCGGCACCCGTCACCTCAAGCGTCTTGGACCGATGTGATGCCCCGGCAACGACGTCCACCTCGCGCCGCTTTACGCCAAATGCTTTCGCCACCGCCTCGATGACGGCCACATTGGCGCGCCCGTCGACGGCGGGGGCGTTGACGCGCACGATCAGCACCGGTGGGTCTGTCGTCCCATAGCGACCTCCTACCTCGGTTCGACCTGCGGCCGGGTACACGCGTACGTTGACCAGCATTCGAGAAACCGTAGCGGTGGGGTGCGTCACTAGAATGAAATGCCGGAGAGCTCGGGGATCGTGGCCTCGGCTTTGGAGCGCGCGGCGAGCCAGCGCTCGCGCATGTGGGAACGGGTGGCGTCATCAGTGCGGGGATCGATGACACGTCGAGGGGAGAAGATCCCGGCAATCTCGTCCGCTGATCGATAGTTGCCGATGGCCAGACCGGCGAGCAATCCGGAACCGAGCGTGGTTGCTTCGAGTACGGGAGAGATCTCGACCGGTCGCCCGATCGCGTCGGCCAATGCCGTGACAAAGACCTCGTTGTCCGACATACCTCCGTCGACGCGCAAGGTATGGATGGGGAGCCCGCTGTCCCCTTCGGCGGCCTGCACCAGGTCGGCGCCGCGGTGGGCCACTCCCTCGAGGACGGCCCGCACGAGTTCGGGACGGCCGGAACCTCTGGTCAATCCGACCAGGGCGCCGCGGGCGCCGAAGTCCCATACCGGCGTACCCAATCCGAGAAGAGCAGGAACAAACCAGACGTCACCGGTGGTTGCGCATTCAGCGGCGATACGCGCAGATTCCGCGGCTGAAGTGAGGATGCCCAGATCGTCCCGCAACCATTCGACGCAGCTGCCGGCAGAGAGCATGACCGCCTCGACGCCCCAGGTCGCCATCCCGTCGATCCGGAACGCCACGATAGGGAACGTGCCGTGTGCGCCCTGCCCGGTACTGATCGGACGTTGTCCAGACCCGGTGCACTGGTCCAGCATGCCGCCCGTGCCGAAGGTGGCTTTGGCGAGGCCGGGGCGGGTGCAGCCCTGCCCGACGAGAGACGCCTGCTGATCGCCTGCGATGCCACAAATGGGTGGCGCGCCCGGAAGGGCATGGCATGCACCGACGGCTCCGGATGAATCGACGATGCGGGGTAGAACGGCTGACGGTATGCCGAGGCGTTCGAGGAGGGGCTGGTCCCAATCGATGGTTGCGGGATCGACGAGCGCGGTGACCGCGGCATTGGTGGCGTCCGTCACGTGGAGCGCGTCGGTCCCCGCGCTGGCGCCTCCGGACAGGGTCCATGCCACCCAGCTGTCCACCGTGCCGAAGCAGAGCTCACCGGCCCCGGCTCTCCTGCGATCGGGATCGACCGCGTCCAGAATGGCCATGAGCTTGGTGGCCGACGCATTCGGCGCAAGCCGGATACCTTCGGCCTGCAACACGAGGCACGTACCGACCGTGCGCAGGTCTTGCCATCCGATGCCTGGGGCGACGGGCGTACCCGTCGCCCGCTCCCACACGATGGTCGAGGCCCTTTGGTTGGCAATACCCACGGCCTCGACGCCGCCTGCATCGTGGAGCGCCGCGTTCGCCACCGCAAGGACGGCGTCGGCCATGACGGTGGCATCGAATTCGATCAAGCCCGGAGCGGGGGAGTCAGGGAGTATCGGGGCATGGTGCACATGTTCGACCGAAGCATCGGGTCGTACGACCGCGGCGCGGACGCCGGAGGTGCCGACGTCGACGACGAGGACACTGCCTCCGGTGCCGCTCACGGCCAGGGTGGTGGCCCGAACGGGGAGGGCAGGCCAAGTTTGCCCGGATTGAGGATGCCCACGGGATCGAGAGTTTGCTTGAGCCCGACCAGCACGTCAAAGCCAGAGCCGAGGGCGCGCGGCAGGAAGCGGGATCGATTGAGCCCGATTCCATGGTGATGGCTTATGGCGGCTCCATGGGTCAGCGTCGCATTCGTCACGGCATCCCATGCCTCGCGGTAGTAGCGCTCCCGCCACGCGTCGTCCCCCTCGGGTCCCCTTCCGGCAAAGGTGAAGTAGAGGCAGGCGCCGTCCGTGTAGGCGTGCGATTGATGAGCCGACGCGGCCAGCGTTCCGTCGATGGCGCTCAGCGTGGTCACGACGTCACCGAAGAGGTCAGGCAGCACGGACCACGAACCGGAGATCTCGGCCGTGTCCACCACGATGCCGGCCCGCCAAAGTGGAGCGAGGGCAGAAACGTCGTTGCGATGAGTCAGCCAGCGCTCGACGAGGGCGACGTCCAGTGCGACGACGCCAGCGGTAGTGCATTCGTCGTCCACGATCGCCAGGGTCGCCGCCAGGAGTCCCGGATCCGTCTCATCCAGCACGATGAGCACGTTCGTGCCCGCGTGCTCGAAGTTGCGGACGGACTCGGCCTCGTCATAGAGGCGGAGGACCGCGGGCGTGGCCCCCCGGCGCATGATCCTGCGACAGGCGTCGAGCCCGGCCTCGAAGCTAAGAAAGCCGAACGCGCGCCGTTCTTGCGCGGGCGGCTGGGGGTGGATGCGAAAGCGAGCTTCGGTGATGACGCCGAGCGTTCCTTCACTGCCCACGAAGAGCTGGGTCAGGTTGGGTCCGGTGGCAGCGCGAGGACCATGTCCTTCGGTCCGTACGATGCGGCCATCCGCGAGCACGACTTCGAGGCCGAGCACCATGTCCTCGATCTTCCCGTAGCGGGTCGAGTACTGCCCCGCACCACGGCAGGCCAACCATCCGCCGACGGTCGAGAGATCCATCGACTGCGGCCAGTGACCGAGGGTGTAGCCGCTGCCCACCCGACCGAGCGCTGTTTCGAGATCGGGCCCGAAGGTCCCGGCTCGTACGTCGGCGGTCAGTGCTACTTCGTCCACGCGTAGGAGGCCCTCGAGCGACGTGAGATCGAGCGCGACGCCGCCGAACACGGGGATGGAGCCACCGCAGACCCCGCTTCGGCCCGCGGCGGGAGTGACGGGGACGGCGGCCTCGTTGCAGGCCGCCAACACGGTGGCAACGTGCGCGGTGGTGCGAGGTCGCACGACGACACCGGGACGTTGGGGCACGGCGCCCTCAGCGGCCCACCCGATGGCGAGGGGCCACCAGTCCCGGCCGGCCTCGGCCCGCGAGACGTCGTCGGTCAGCACCTCGGCGCCGCTTTGGGCCAGACGATGGAGCAGGCCTTCGGGCAACGTGGCGACCGGGCCGGACAGCCGATCGGTCACCGCCCCGGGTTCGGCGTCGATCGCGGTGACTCGAGTGGGAACGGTCAAGGGAGATCGAGCCCTGCGGTCAGGAGCTCCTTTTGACAGGTCTCGATGAAGTCGTTGGCCTGCTCGGCCACCTGCCGCTCGTCCCATCCAAGTTCGGGCGCGAGGAGTCTGGCCGCGGCGTCTGCGGCTGCCATGGTGGGTTGCGCTCGTTGGATCATGGCGCGTGTCCGCCGGGCCATGACGTCGGTCAGCGTCTGCGCCATTTCCTCTCGGGCGGCATAGACGATCTCAGCCCCGATGTACGGGAGGCCCTCTATGACGGGCTCGAGCAGCTCTGGGCGACCCTCGGCCAGAGCGAGGACGGCCGCCGACTCGGTGCCGTAACGGCCGAGGAGATGCGCGTGCGGGCGGGACACGGCGAGGGGATCCTTGGTGATCGAGGTGGCCCCGAGGAGCCGTAGCGACGCGGTGACGCAACGCCGGCTCTTGGGGGATTCCCCGAGTCGGTGCACGACGGCGTCAACGGTGTCCTGCGCCATCTTCCGGTACGTCGTGAGCTTCCCGCCCGTTACCGTGACAACGCCATGTGCCGATGTACGCACTGTATGGCGACGCGACAAGTCGGCCGTGCGCTCGGAAGCGTGACCGCCTTTGTCGGGGGTGGCAAGCAAGGGACGCAGGCCGGCCCATACGCCCGTGACGTCAGCCCGCGTCAGGTGAGATGTGGTGACGTTGTTGGCCGCGTCGAGGAGGTAGTCGACGTCCTCCGGAGTACAGGAAGGATTGTCGAGGGGCCCTTGATAGTCCGTGTCGGTCGTACCGATATAGACGAGGTTCGTCTCCGGCCATGGCACGACGAAGATGGACCTTCGGTCGTGAGGGACGGGAATGACGGCGGCAATGTCACAGGGCATGCGATCGGCCGGCAGCGAGACGTGCACACCCTTCGCCGGTCGGATCGAGCGGGGATGGGTACCTTCGTCGAGAGCCCGTAGGTCGTCGGCCCACACGCCGGTCGCATTGACCACGACGCGCGCCCGGACGGCGAAATCCCTCGATGTGTCCGATGGATCGGGACGTACCAGGGCTCCGTTGGTCACGCCGTGGTCACCCGTCGTCAGGCCGACCACCGATGTGTAGTTGGCTACGACGGCGCCATACTCGATCGCCGCGGTACGGGCCAGGGTGAGCGTCAAGCGGGCATCATCAGCCCGAGCGTCGAAGTAGAGGAAACCGGCCACCAGACGGTCCGCGTTCAGCGTCGGGAGATGCGCCAGTGCCTCCTTCTTGGTGACTCGCTTGTGACGGGCGCCGATGCGCAGGCCACCGGTCAGGTCGTAGAGCCACAGCGCGATGGCATAGGAGCGGGCCACGGTCTTGGAGACCACGCCGTCGCGCCCGAAGAGGGGGATGAGGAACGGCAGCGGGCTCACGAGATGCGGCGCGTTGTCGAGCAGGCGCTGGCGCTCGGCCAGGTTCTCGTAGACGAGCCGAAATTCGCGTTGCTGGAGGTAGCGCAGGCCGCCGTGGACCATCTTGGAAGACTTGGATGACGTCCCGGAGGCGAAGTCACCCTTCTCGACGAGTGCGGTCTTCAGGCCACGGCTGGCTGCATCGAGGGCGACCCCTGCGCCCGTGACGCCACCGCCTACGACCAGGACGTCGAACTCCTCGTCGGCCAGCCGGCGCAGTGAGTCCTGGCGTCGGAACCGGTGCACGATCTCAGCCTGCCACACGGCGCGCGCGACACTTCCCCCTGTCCGTCGGTCGTCGTTCGCCCCGCGTCAGGTGTGCATCAGGGGCCAATCCGCCGTCGGGATCCGCCTACTCCGCGGGGATCTCCTCCCACCATTGGCACCACCACTGATCGCCTACCAGGATCCGCAGCTTCGGGTGCCAGCAATAGGAGATGTCCTTGTGCGGCTCGAGGTAGTACCGACAGCTCTCGCACTTTTCGGCGCCTGACGGTTTTCCCTTCAGCACCGCGTTGGAAGCGAGGTGCCGGAGCTCGATCTCCAGCTTCTCGTCAATCTCCTTGGGTTCGGGTTCCGGGATCACGTAGTCGGCCACCGGAGGAAAGGTAGGTCTGTTTGACAACGATTGTCAAAACCGGGGAGGGACGCTATGGTGGCGGCGCGATGCAGTCCCCCGATGCGCTGACCGACCTCTTCCGGGCCAACGGGTGGAAGATCACGGCCCAACGGCAGTGCATCTTCCGGGCCCTCGAGGGCGACGAGACGCACCCCTCCGCCGAGCGGGTGTACGAGAGGGTGCGCACCGAGATGCCGAACGTCTCCCTCAAGACGGTGTACCAGACCCTGCACGACCTGGCCGAACTTGGTGAGATCTCCGCCCTGGACCTGGGCACCGGCTCCGCCCGCTTCGATCCCAACGTGGAGTCGAACCACCATCACGTCGTGTGCCGGTCGTGCGGCAAGGTGCGCGACGTGGACGCCGACTTCCCCGGGTTGTGCCTTCCCCCCGGTACCGTGCCCGGCTTCAACGTGGTGAGTGCCGAAGTCGTCTTCCGCGGTCTGTGTGACGTGTGCCAGTGAGGCCACTATCTCAACAAGCGCAGCAACAGTGACAACTCAGTAGCCAATGACAACAGAGAAAGGGTACGAACAACCATGCCAGCATTGAAGGGAACCCAGACCGAGGCCAACCTGAAGACGGCGTTCGCCGGCGAGAGCCAGGCCAATCGCCGGTACCTGTACTTCGCGCAGAAGGCCGACGTGGAGGGCTACCCCGACGTGGCCGCCCTGTTCCGCTCGGTCGCCGAGGGTGAGACCGGCCACGCATTCGGGCACTTCGACTTCCTCAAGGAAGTAGGCGACCCGGTGACCGGGGTCCCGGTTGGCCCGACCACCGACAACCTCAAGTCGGCCATCGAGGGCGAGACCTACGAGTACACCGAGATGTACCCCGGGTTCGCCAAGACTGCTCGTGACGAGGGCCTCGAGGAGGTCGCAGAGTGGCTCGAGACGCTGGCCAGGGCCGAGAAGTCCCACGCCGGTCGATTCACCCAGGGGCTCGAGTCAGTCTCGTAGCAGGCGTAATGACCTCAACCGACGTTTCGACCGACCCGCAGTTCGTGGCTGCGGCCGCGCTGCGGGTCGGGTCGGATCGCGGAACGAGGGCGCATCGTGTGAGCCCTCGCGCCGACCAGCTGGTACGCCGAGCCGAGCGGTTGCCATGACCGATGCTCTGACCTTGGCTGACGTGCTCGATTTGCGGGCATACGAACGGGTCCGTGAGGAGTATCGAGCCCAGGTGATCGCCCGCAAACACCTGCGCCGGGTGGCGCTCGGCCCCATCATGACCCTGGTCTTCGAGAGCGTGGACACCGTCCGGTTCCAGATCCAGGAGATGGCTCGGGTCGAGAAGATCCTGACCGATGAGGCGATCCAGGTCGAGCTGGACATCTACAACCGGTTGTTGCCCCAGGTAGGGGAGCTCTCGGCCACCCTGTTCATCGAGCTCACCTCCGAGGCCTCCCTGCGGGAGTGGCTGCCCAAGCTGGTCGGGATAGAGCGAGCGCTCGGCGTGGAGCTCGGCGACGACGTGGTGCCCAGCGCTCCCGAGGAGACGCATGCCGCAGCGCTGGTACGGGACACCATCACGCCCGCCGTCCATTACGTCCGGTTCTCCTTCACTCCGGCCCAGGTGGCGGCCTTCGCGGCACTCGATGAGGTCGCCCTGGTGGCCCGCCACCCTGAGTACGAGGAGCGCACCGTCCTTTCGGACCCGGTGCGTGAGGAACTGCTGGGCGACCTGCGCGGGACAACAAAGCCGCTTCCTATCGGCTGACCAGGGACAATTCTTGTGTGGGTCTTTACAGGCGCCCCACCCGTAGGCCATACTCTTCGTTCGCCGGAATTCGGTGCCGGCGCCGCTGGGTCTGTCCCGGCTGTGCTCCCGACTAGGGCGAACCTGCCCATATCCGACTTTGCGAGGAAGTGTTTCCCATGAGTGCCACCACGTGGCGCAAGCAGGCCTCCTGCCGGGGCCTTGATGTTGAGGCGTTCTACCCGATTTCAGAGGATGACGCCGATGCGGCCGAAGCCAAGGCTATTTGCGCCGAATGCCCGGTCCGTCAGGCTTGCCTCGAGCACGCCCTGGCCCACCGCGAGCGTGAGGGCGTATGGGGTGGGACCACGGAACGGGAACGTCGGCGCATCGTACGGCAGCGACGGAAGTCAGCCTGAATTCGACGACGCCTGGCTGGTCGACGCACCGAGCGTGCACGGGACCGGGTTCCAGGGTTCGGGTTGCGTGTTGGTGTAGACGTTCCCGGGGATCGTCGTCGAGCCACTTCCCGTCTGTGTCGTCGTGGTGGTGGTCGTCGTGGTCACGGTGAGCGTTGCGTTCGCCACCCACAGGTTCAGGTCGTTTCCCGTCAGGGCGGGGTCCGGCACGTACTTCACCTTGCCCACCAAGGACGCGGCGAGCGTCTTGGCGGCCGGCAGCCCGCTCGGTCCGTAGAAGATCTCCGAGGGGTCGCCGGCGGCGATGACGCTGGGTGCGTTATTGATGCCGGTGATAACAAAGCCATGTTGCCCGAGACCTTGCGCGGTGTCGGTCGCCAGTAGCCCGCCGCCCGAGGCGTTGAGGACGTTGACCGAGACGGCGCTGTTCGCCAGGGGGGGAGCGGTTGTGGTCGTCGTCGTGGCGGGGTTGGGTGCCGGCTCGCCAAGCTGATCGAACGCAGCGATCATCTGGCTGGCGTAGGGCTCGGCGGCCAGGAGAACGTCGGCGCCCCCTCCTGTCACGTAGCTCGTCGTCGGCAAGGTCTCGGTCACCAGGTGTGAGGATTGCAACCCTCTGAACCCGGTCGCGATGTCGAACAGGTCGCTCTCGCTGAGCGTGTCGTCGATGGCCAAGTTGCCCACGGCCGACGAAATGAAGCCGTTGATGGCGAGCGGGTTGGTGATTGACGTGTTCACCTTGGCGAGAACGGCCCGGAAGAAGGAATCCTGCCGCTGGATCCGGCTGAAGTCCGAAAGCCCGTCGTACTCCCAGTAGCCGTTGCTGTTGACATACTCAAGGTGCCGGCTGCGGACGAGTTGAAGCGCGATCGTCCCGTTGATCACCTGGCAGCCCACGGTCGTGACGTCGAGCCCGGTGTAGGCGTCCTTGACCTCGGTGGGAAAGTCCATCGTGACCCCGCCCAAGGCGTCGACCATGCCCTGGAATCCGGGGAATCCAACGGAGATGTAGTGGTTGATCGGGATGTGGAGGACGGATTCGATCGTCTGGATGAGGAGGTCGGGTCCGGAGTTGAAGGCGGCGTTGATTCGGTTCATGCCCTGGGTGCCAGTGCTGTTCGGTGGGATGTCGACCCAAAGGTCGCGGGGAATGGAGATCACGGTGACGGATTTTGTGGCGGGAACAAAGCGGGCCACCATCGTCACGTCGCTCCGCTGGCCGCCGGCGGTGGCCTCGTTGCCGAAGGCCTTGACTTGGGTGGCGTTGTTCACGAAGGCACGGGAATCGGAGCCGACCAGCAGCACATTGAACGGCGCACCTGGTGCCGCTGCCTGCTTGACAAGGTGCTTGGAGTGGATCTTGGGGATCTGGTCGTAGCGGTAACGGGCATAGATGAAGATTCCGCCGGCGCCGACTACCGCGATGAAGACGATGAACGACAAGAAGTAGATGATCCGGCGCCGCCAACGATGTTTGCGGCGTTCCTCTTTCTTGCGTGCTTTGCGGAGGTCGGATTGGACGTCTGCTCTGGTCTCCAGGCTCTCGGCTGACACGCCGACGGGAGGTGTCGATGTCGACGATGCGACGAGCCGCCTTTCGGGAGGTTCAGGGTCCGGGGTCGCTGTCGCGTGATCGTTGTCATCGGGAGCCGCGGTTGCAGACGGAGTCGCCTCCTCCACCACCGAGTCAGGTCCGGCATGGGCCACGGCGTCTTCATCTGCCGGGGACCCGTCCGGTGGCGACTCGCCCGCCGGCGATGCGTCCCCGCCAGAGGAATCGACGGGTGCCGGCTCTGCCGGTGCCGTGTCGGCTGGCACGTCCGCGGGAGGTGGGTCGGTCACGGCCTCAGCGACCTCAGACGGTTCAGCTGGAGTGGTGTCGGGGCTCTCGTCGGGTTCCTCGTCGGGGGTCAAGTGACAGAAAATACATGGCAGGACCGTCCGATAGCCTTCGCCGGTGGATTTTGACCTCCCAGAAGAGTTGCTCGCACTGCAAAGCTCGGTGCGTCGACTGGCTCGGGACAAGGTGCGACCGCGCGCGCGTGCGGTCGACAAAGACGGGACGTACCCTCAGGACATCTTCGAGGCCTTTCGGGACGCCGGCCTGCTGGGTCTTTGCATTCCTTCCGACTATGGGGGGTCCGGGGCGGGGATCCTGGGTCTCGCCGTGGCCATCGAAGAGGTGGCGAAGTATTCGAACACGGCCGCGTTAATGCTTCTCTTGACCCGTCTGCCCACGGGAGCCGTGATGATCGCCGGCACGGAGGCGCAGAAGCAGAGGTACCTGCCCGGTATCGCCCAGGGCACCCAGCGGGCGTCATTCGGGCTCTCCGAGCCCCAGGCGGGGAGTGACGTCATGGGTATGCGCACACGTGGTGTACCCGACCCGGCGGCACACGGTGGCTGGATCCTCAACGGCACGAAGTGCTGGATGTCGGGCGTACGCGAAGCCGACTGGTACACGGTGTTCGCCAAGACGAGCGAACCGACGAGCCGGGCTCACGATTCGATCACCGCCTTCATCGTCGAGCGAAGGTGGGATGGCGTCGAGGTCGGCCGCACCGATCACAAGATGGGCGTCAAGGGCGTCGATACGGGCGAGCTGCTGCTGCACGACGTGCAGGTGCCGGCCGAGAACGTGATCGGCGAGGTCGGCGGATTTCGCCTGGCCATGCTCGGCCTCAACGCCATGCGCCCGATCGTGGCTGCCCGGGGAATCGGGCTGGCCGAGGGAGCCCTGATGTACGCCACCGAGTACGTCCAGCAGCGTGAAGCCTTCGGGCAGACCATCGCTGACTTCCAGGGCATTCAATGGGAGATCGCCAAGTGCGCCGTGGATATCGAGGCGGCCCGGCTCCTGACCTATCGCGCCGCTGTCCTGGCCGACCAGGGCAAGTACACGAAGGAGTACGTTCCGTTCCTCTCCATGGCCAAGTACCACGCCACCGAGCTCGCGGTGCGCGCTTCTTCATTGGCGGTGCAACTCTTGGGCGCGGCCGGCTACATGGAGGACCATCCGACCGAGCAGTGGTACCGCGACGCCAAGCAACTGACGATCGTCGAGGGCACCTCGCAGGTGCAGCTGGGCCTGATTGCCCGGGGCGTGTTGCACCGGGATCTGTGGTGGGACTGAGCGTGACGCCGACCGGACCGACGATCGGCTGGCCGGACGTCCTGAGCCGCCTGACCCGCAGAGACCCGCTGACCGAGCAGGAAGCCGAGGCCATTCTGGGCTCTGTGTTGGCCGGCGAGGCCACGCCGGCGCAGATCGGCGCCTTCCTCACCCTGCTCCACGCCAAAGGCGAGACCGTGGCCGAGGTGACCGGGTTGGCGCGCGCCATGGTGGCGGCGGCGCTGGCGCTCGAACTGCCGAACGGTCCCGACGGGGTCGTGGATCTCGTCGGGACCGGTGGGGATCGCTCGAGCAGCATCAATGTGACCACCCTGGCCTCCCTGGTGGTCGCCGGGTGCGGCGTGACCGTGTGCAAGCACGGGGGGCGCTCGGCCTCGTCGTCGGTGGGCTCCGCCGACGTCCTCGAGGCGCTCGGGGTCGCCATCGAGATCGGCCCGGTGGGCGTGGGGCGCTGTGTGGCGGAGGCGGGTATCGGCTTCTGCTTCGCCCAGCGCTTCCACCCCGCCATGCGCTACGTGGCGCCCATCCGCAGAGAGCTCGGTGTGCCGACCATTTTCAACTTCCTCGGCCCCCTGACGAACCCGGCCCGCACGCGTCACCAGCTGGTGGGCGTCAACGATCCGGCGATGGCGACGATCATGGCGACCGTGCTGGGGACGACCGGCAGCCGGCGCGCCATGATCGTCTACGCGGATGACGGTCTGGACGAGCTGAGCGTGACGTCGCCCTCGACCGTGCTCGAGCTCAATGGAGACGGGGCCGGCACGTTCGACCTCTGCGAATGGCGGATCGACCCGGCCAGCCTGGGCTTCGCGCCCGCCACCATGGAAGAGCTCCGCGGTGGGGACGCGGCTTT
>Ga0307372_10002403_pt1 | contig 31052 bp, 30 predicted proteins | sample OX1MG_FD_202533 | JGI IMG/M metagenome (GOLD analysis project Ga0307372, IMG submission 202533) | Soil microbial communities from Risofladan, Vaasa, Finland - OX-1 | ecosystem: Environmental > Terrestrial > Soil > Coastal area > Acid sulfate soil | place: Finland: Risofladan, Vaasa | collected... | reverse complement strand
GGCACGGCCCGCGAAGTGGACCTGGGATCGCACCACGGGCTGGCGCTCGCGGGCGAGCGCGGCGTGGATGGGTGCGACGAGGAAGCGGTGATCGTGTACACCTCGGGCATGGCCGGGCGCCCGTTGGGCGCCGTGCTCTCCCATCGCAACCTGATCGCCAACGCCCGGAGCACCGTCGAGGCCGTGCGCCAGGACGCCGGCGACCATGTGCTCGCGCTATTACCATTCGCTCATCTTTTCGGCCTCACGGTGACGGGCACGGCCCCGCTGTTCGCCGGCGCCCGCGTCACCACCATGGAACGGTTTGATCCGTCGCGTGCCGCCGAGCTGCTCGCCACGGCCGGAATCACCGAGGTCGTCGGCGTGCCGGCCGTGTTCAGGACGCTGCTCGCCGCCGTCGAGCGCCGTCGCGCCGGCGTGGGGGAGCTGCGGGTATGCGTCTGCGGTGGCGCGCCGCTGCCCGTTGCCCTGCAGGAGCAGTGGTTCGACATCACGGGTGTGGAGCTGCGCCAGGGCTACGGACTCACCGAGGCAGCGCCCGTGTGCCTGTTCAACCGCATCGACCGGCCCAACGTGCGCGGTGCGCTGGGCGTGTCCTTCCCTGGCGTGGAGGTATCCGTCCGGCGTCCGGGCAGCGGCCCCGGCGGGCCGGCCACGCCGGAGTTTCCCGACGGCGAATCGGGAGAGATCTGCGTGCGCGGCGCCAACGTGTTCACCGGGTACGTGAGCGGCGGAGAGGCGGGGCTGCCCGTACGCGATGGGTGGCTGTACACCGGCGACCGCGGGGCTGTGCGCGCGGGCGGGGCCGTGGTGTTCGAGGGCGTGATCAAGCCGATGTTCACGCGCAACGGCTTCAATATCTATCCCGAAGAAATCCGGCAGGCGGTGTCGGAGTTGCCCGGCGTACGCGAGGTGAGGGTGCGCGCCATCCCGGAACCGTTGCGAGATTTCGACATCGCGCTCGACGTCGACGGCACGGTCACGGCCGACGCGATTCGCCAGTGGTGCGAGACACGGCTGAGCGCCTACAAGCAGCCGGCGAGCGTGATCGTCAGCGGCGGCTGACCGAAGCCTGCTCAGCCGTTCACTTCGACGATCGTCGCCGGTCTCGGAACCAACACCAAGGCGCCGTCCGCCACCGCCTGCAACACGGCCTCGACGACGTCGGCGTCGAACTGGACGCCCCGGTTCCTCCGTAACTCGCCCACGGCTCCCTCGAGCGTCAGTTCGGCACTGCGGTACGGCCGGCCGCTGGTCATCGCGTCGAGGGCGTCGGCCACCGCGGCGATGCGCGCCTCGAGCGGAATCGCGCGTCCCCGCAGTTGGTCCGGCACCCCCCGCCCATCCATCCGCTCGTGATGCGAGCGCACGATGTTGAGCGCGATCGGCGCATCGCCGAGCAGCGGTGCCAGAATCCGCCAGCCGACCACCGGATGGATCATGATATGCTCATATTCCTCCGGGGTCAGCCGGCCGGGCTTGTTCAGCACCGCCTCGCGCACCCCGATCTTGCCCAGGTCGTGCACGTGCCCGCCCAGCTCGATCTGCCAGATCATCTCGTCGTCGAGTCGCAGCGCGCGGGCAATGACGCTGGAATACGTGCTCACGCGGATGGAGTGGCCCCGCGTGTACGGATCCTTCACTTCCAGGGCCTCGGCCAGCGACTGGATGCCGGTGAGGAACAGTTCCTCCAGCCGGCGCGCCTGCGCCGCCACCCGCTCCTCCAGCCGCTCCTGATAGTCGCGGTTCTCCAGGATCAGCCGGCGGCGCTCGAGCGCCTGTCCCACCCGCGCCCGCACCTCCTCCAGGTGGAACGGCTTGGTGAGGTAGTCCATGGCGCCGATCGCCAGGCACTTCACCGCCATCTCCACGTCCGCCACCGCGGTGAGCATGATGACCGCCGTGTCGGGGTAGCGCGCCCGGATCTCGCGCAGCAACTCGATCCCGTCCACCTCCGGCATCCGGAGGTCCGAGATCACCAGGGTAACCCGGTGGGTCTCGAGACTGGTGAGCGCCTCGCGCCCATTGGCCGCTTCGAGGCACTCGAAGCCGTCTCCGCGCATCAATTGGACCAGCACCTGCCGCAGGGGCGCTTCGTCGTCCACCAGGAGGCACGAGGCCCGTCCGATCTTCTCCATGACACTCCATCCGCTGCGCTGCCCGTGCTCGCCGGGCCCCCCGGCGACGATTATCTTACCCGTGTCTCCCACCGACCGAGATTCGGCATGACTCGCGTTTACGACGACGACCTCGCCGCCGGCTTTGCGACCCGCGCGGTGCACGCGGGCCAGCGCCCCGAACCCCTCGCGGGCGCCATCATGACGCCCGTATATCTGACCTCCACGTACGTCCAGCAAGCCCTCGGGGAGAATAAGGGCTACGAGTACGCGCGTGGCAAGAATCCAACGCGCCAGGCTCTGGAGCGTAACGTAGCAGCGCTCGAGGGCGCCCAGCACGGCTTTGCCTTCTCGAGCGGCATGGGATGCGTCGACTCGATCATGAAACTGTTCCGCGCCGGCGATCACATCATCTGCGGCGAGAACGTGTACGGCGGCACCTTCCGCCTGTTCGACAAGATCCTGCAGCACATGGGCCTGCGGTTCAGCTACGTCGATACCCGCGACCCCCAGCGGGTGGCTGATGCCCTCACGCCTGCCACCCGGGCCATCCTCGTGGAAACGCCGACCAACCCGCTCATGCGGCTCACCGACCTGGCGGCCGTCTCGACGGTGGCCAGGCAGGGCGGCGCCCTGCTCATCGTCGACAACACCTTCGCGTCGCCGTTCTTCCAGCAGCCGTTCCGGTTCGGCGCCGACATCGTCTTCCACTCCACCACCAAGTATCTCAACGGCCACAGCGACATGGTGGGCGGCATCGCTCTGGTGAACGACGACGGGCTGGCTGACAAGCTCAATTTCATCCAGAACGCTGCCGGCGCCGTGCCGGGCCCGTTCGATTCCTGGCTCGCCCTGCGCGGCACCAAGACCTTGCACCTGCGCATGCCGCGGCACGACGCCAACGGCCGCGCCGTTGCCGCCTGGCTCGCCGAACGCCTGGGCCCCGAACACGTCAACTACATCGGCCTCCCCACCCACCCACAGCACGACCTGGCCAAGCGCCAGATGAGCGGATTCGGCGGCATGATGAGCGTGGAGATGGGCACCAAAGAGCGCGCCGCCCACCTCCTCGGACGGGTGCACGTATTCTCACTGGCCGAATCGCTGGGCGGGGTGGAATCGCTGATCAGCCACCCCGCGATGATGACCCACGCCTCCGTCGAGCCCGAGCGCAGGATCGCTCTGGGCATCACCGACGGGCTCGTCCGGCTCTCCTGCGGCGTGGAAGACATCGGCGACCTGCTGGCCGACCTCGACCAGGCATGCCAGGGACTGCCGGAACTGGCCAGCAGGACCGCCGGCGGCAGCCGCCCCGCCAAAGCCGCCGCGACACCTGCGTGACACCGCCCCCGTAGGGACCTGAGAGGTTGGTCCCCAGGGGCGCCCGCCGCCGGCGACACCCCTTTTCGGCATTCCTTCTTCCGCGTCCCTCCTATGCCACGCATTCAGCTCGTTCAAATCTCGTCGCGCTCCTGGGAACACCCGGCCGACCGCGCGGCCCTCAATACGCTGCGGTCGATTCCCGGCTTCGACGAAGTCGTGCGTAAGGTCGCCGGATTCTTCGGGGAACGCGGCATCCGCCAGCTCTTCCTGGCCAACGCGGTCAGAGTCTCGGAACACCAGCGGCCCAAGCTCAACGCGCTCTACAGCGACGTACTGGAGACGCTCGACTGGCCCACTCGACCGCAGCTTTACGTGACGCAGACCCCGTTCGTCAACGCCGGCGCCGTGGGATTCGACGACCCCTTCATCGTCATGAATTCGGCCACGCTCGCCATGCTCGACAAAGAGGAGCAACGGTTCATCCTGGCCCACGAGTTGGGCCATATCATGAGCGGGCACACGACCTACCGCACGATCGCCATCATCATCCTCACGGTGGGCATCAGCAACCTGCCCTTCCTCGCCGGGATTGCGCTGCTGCCATTCCAGCTCGCCCTGCTGGAGTGGTACCGCAAGAGCGAACTCTCCTCCGACCGCGCCGGTCTGCTCGGGACGCAGGACCTGAACGTGGCTATGGGGGCGTTCATGAAGCTGGCGGGCGGCACCGCGCCGGAGGGCGACCAGGCGAGCCTGGAAGAATTCATGCGCCAGGCCGAGGAATACGAGACCGGCGGCAACGCCTGGGACACCGTGTTCAAGGTGCTGAACACGGCGTTCCGCGACCATCCGTTCAACACCGTACGCGCATCGGAGCTGCTCACGTGGCACAAGAGCGGGCAGTTCGATGCGATCATCGCCGGCACCTACCAGCGCCGCGGCGACGACGCACGCCCGCTCACCGATGACTACGCCGACGCCGCCGGCTACTACGGCGACCAGACGCGTTCCACCTTCCAGCAGGTCGGCGACGTATTCTCGCGCGCCAAAGCCGCGATCGACGAGGCATGGCGCGGCTCTCCAAAATGACGGTGCTGCTGGTCGGCGGCGGCGGGCGCGAACACGCGCTCGCCTGGAAGCTGAAGCAAGACGACCCTTCACTCGCGCTCATCGCCGCGCCCGGCAACCCGGGCATCGCCGACCTCGCCGAGTGCGTCAACCTCGCCGCTACGGACGTCGAGCGCCTCCTGGAACTGGCCATCGATCGATCGGTGGACCTCACCGTGATCGGCCCCGAAGCCCCGCTCGCCGCGGGTATCGTCGACCGCTTCCGCGAGGCCGGTATACCCACCTTCGGTCCCACGCAGGCCGCCGCCGAGATCGAGACGTCCAAGGCGTTCGCCAAGCAGCTCATGCTCGACGCCGACGTGCCGACGGCCCGCGCCCGGATATTCGAGACCGTGCCCGAAGCCAAGGACTGCGCCCGCGACTACGGCGCTCCCGTGGTGATCAAGGCCTCGGGGCTCGCCGCCGGCAAGGGCGTGATCGTCTGCGAGACGATCGCCCAAGCCGACGCCGCCATCGAATCGATGCTCGTGGGCAACGCGTTCGGCGCCAGCGGCCACCAGGTGCTGGTGGAGGAGTTCATGCAAGGCGAGGAGTTGAGCGTGTTCGCCCTCACCGACGGGCAGCGCGTGCTCTCCCTGGTGCCGGCGCAGGACCACAAGCGTCTGCTGGCCGGCGACCGCGGCCCCAACACCGGCGGCATGGGCGCCTACGCCCCGGCAGCGCTCGGCGCACCGGCCGGGGATTATAGTGATTTACTAATGAATGTGGAATCCCGGATCCTCCTCCCCACACTCGCCGCCATGCGCGAGCGGGGCCGCCCGTTCACGGGGCTGTTGTATGCGGGGCTCATGATCACCGCCCAAGGCCCCAAGGTGGTGGAATTCAACTGCCGGTTCGGCGATCCCGAAGCACAGGCCGTCCTCCCCATCGCCCACCTCACGCCCTCGCTGCTCGAGGTGATGCTCGCGGTGGCCCGCGGCGACGGCCTGCCCGTGGGCGCCCGCTGCCGCGCCGCCGGCCACGCCGTCACGACGGTGCTCGCCGCCGCCGGCTATCCCGACCATCCGCGCCGCGGCGACGGCATCATCCTCCCCCCGCCCAGGGCCGACGCCATCGTCTTCCACGCCGGTACGGCCCGCGACGACGATGGCCGCCTCATCACCGCCGGGGGACGCGTGCTGGCCGTGACCGGACTGGGCGCCACCTTTGCGGACGCGCAGCGCGTGAGCGCCGAGGTTGCCGCTCAGGTGGCGTTCGCCGGCAAGCAGTATCGCGACGACATCGGTTGGCGCGAGCGCGCCCGCGGTGCCTGAACTCCCCGAAACCGAGACCATCGCGCGCGACCTCGACCGGCAGGTGACGGGCGCGACGATCGTGAAGGTGGGAGTGCCCAAGCCCGACGTTCTGCGTGAGGTCGGCGCCATCGCCCTGCGGCGCCGCATCATGGGAACCCGCATCGTCCACTGCTGGCGGCGCGCCAAGCTGGTGGTGCTCGACCTGTCGAGCGGCGACCGGCTCGTGGTGCAGCCGCGGTTCACCGGCGCCCTGCTGCTCGACGCGGGCCAACTCGACCAACGCGAACGCGCCTACGCCACGGTCCGGCTGGGACTCGCCGATGGTCGCACCCTGCTCTACCGTGACATCCGGCGCCTCGGCACCGTCGCTCTCATGTCACCGGACCGATTCACCCGGTATGCGGCCGCACTGGGAGTGGAGCCTCTTGACCGGACGTTCGGTCCGGGTGAACTATCGGCCATTCTTCGAGTCAGTCGCCAGGCGGTGAAGAAAGTGCTCATGGACCAGCGGCGCATAGCCGGCATCGGCAATATCTACGCGAACGAAGCGCTCTGGCGCGCCGGGCTCGACCCCTCGCGGGCGGCGCGCGGCGTGACCGCCGCGGAAGCGCGCGCCCTGCACGCCGCGCTCACCGCGGTGCTGCTCGAGTCCATCGACGCGCGCGGCACGAGCTTCCGCGACTACCGCGACGCCCATGGCAACGCCGGCGGATTTGCCGAACGGCTGGCCGTATACGGTCGCGCCGGTCAGCCCTGCCCGCGCTGCGGAACCCGGCTGGCCGGCACCCACGCCATCGACGGACGGAGCACGGTGCTATGTGCGCGCTGCCAGCACTAGCCCTCGTTCCGCAACGCACCTCGCCGGCACAGCTTCGTGCCATGCGCGACCACGTGCGCGCCACGGCGGCCGACCGCCCGGGCATCTATCGCATGATCGCTGCCGACGGTGAGGTGGTGTACGTGGGCAAGTCCAAGCGGGTGCGCACGCGGCTGCTCAGCTACTTCCGCGCGTCGTTCCCCGCCGAAAAGGGCGCCCGCATCGTCCGCGAGGCGGCGTCCATCGAATGGGAGTACGTCCCGAGCGAGTTCGCCGCGCTGCTCGCGGAGATGCGGGCCATCAAGCGCGACCGCCCGCGGCTCAACGTGGCCATGAAGCGCGATGCCCGGCATTTCGCGTTCATCAAGCTCACCCGCGGCATGGCGCCCAAGCTGCTCGCCGTCCGCGGCCCCAGCGGCGACGACAGCGCGATCTACTACGGCCCCTTTCACGGCGCGCGGCAGCTGCAGGAGTCGCTTCGCGAATTGAGTGACGTGCTCGGTCTGCGCGACTGCCGGCTCACACAGCGCGTGGTCTACGCCGATCAGGCGGAGCTGTTCGACGCGCCCGCGCGCACACCGGGCTGCATCCGGCTCGAAATCGGACGCTGCCTCGGTCCCTGTGCCGGCGCCTGCACGGCGGCGGCGTACGCCGAGCGGGTGCGCATGGCCCGGGCGTACCTCGATGGCGAGAACGATGGCCCCGTGGAGACGTTGCGCGCCGACATGGAGGCGAGCGCCGGGCGGCTCGAGTTCGAACGCGCCGCGTCACTGCGCGACAAACTCGGGCGGCTCGAGACGTTGCGCGAGCAGTTCGCCCGGTTGCGATTCGCGATCGAATCGCTCTCCTTTGCCTACCACGTGCCGGGCTTCGAGGGCGACGATCGGGTCTACCTCATTCGCCGCGGTCGCGTGCGCGGTGAGCGGCCGGCTCCGCGCACACGCACCGAGCAGCGTGCACTGAAGGTGCTCAAGACCGAGGTATTCGGCGCCGCCGACCCCATCGGGGCGCGGGTGCCCACGCACGAGATCGACGAACTGATGCTGCTCTCGAGCTGGTTTCGCGCGCATCCGGAACAGATGAAGCATACGCGTCGTCCGTAGCGGCCCGACCGCGGCCCGGCATTCCCCCACATCGAGTTGGGGATGCTCCCGGACAATCGCGCCCCGGAACACCGACAGACCGCCGAGCGGACCTCGTCTACTTTCTGTTGCATCGAGGAGGGAGGGATGCTCAAGGTCCGCGAGATCATGACGGCCGACCCGATCACGTTGGGGCCCGATCTGACCCTGCGCGAGGCCGCGGAGCGCCTTGCTGGTCCACACATTTCCGGGGCGCCGGTGGTGAGCGGCGACGCCGTCCTGGGCGTGCTGTCACTATCGGACATCGTGGAATTCATCGCGAACTCACCGGGCGTGCCGGCCGACGAAGGCGCGCGCGACATCGAGGGCGACGACGATGGATCGGAAGCCATCGCTGCGTTCTATTCCGATGCGGTGGCAGGTGACGTCACCGACGTCGTGGAGCGGATGCGCAACGTGGACCGGCGCGACTGGGACGTCCTCTCCGAGCACACGGTGAACGAAGCGATGACGCACGTCGTGTTCTCGATTCCTCCCGACGCGACCGTGGAGTCGGCCGCCGAGTACATGGCACGCGGCGAGATTCACCGCCTGCTCGTGCTCGACGCCGGCCGCCTGATCGGGATCGTCAGTGCGCTCGACATCGCCGCGGCGGTCGGGGATCACCGCCTGACCAAGCACACGTACGTGTTCGCGCCGCACGCCGGGACGTTCGCGCCAGGGCGCCCATGACCGGCCCGCGACAGCGGGCCGGATCGCGCACCGCGACCCGGCCTGCTCACCCCCCACGCACCACCAAGCAGGAGGCATCCATGCCGGACATCCAAATCACCCGCACCGCGACTCCGCGGCTGCCCTTCGTTTCAACGATCACGCGCGACCTGGACGAGATGCAGAACCGTTTGCGCCGGGCGTTCAATTTCCCCGCGTACGAACCGTTTGCCCCCTCGCTCGTGCAATCGCTGGGTTGGAACCCGGCGGTGGAAATCGCTGAATCGCCCGACGAGTTCACCGTCATGGCCGAACTGCCGGGGCTCGCCGCCAAGGACGTGAGCGCGGATTTCGAGAACGGCGTGCTCACCATCAAGGGCGAGAAGACCGAGACGAAGAGCGAGAAGGAAAAGAAGTACTACGTGTGGGAGCGGAGCTATGGCTCGTTCGAGCGGACGTTCTCGTTCCCGTCGTCCGTGGACCAGGACAAGATCAAGGCGTCATTCGAGCAAGGGGTTCTCTCGGTCGTCCTGCCCAAGACCAAGGAATCCAAGGTCAGCGGCAAGAAGATCGCCATCACGTCCAAGTAACGATGGTCGAATTCAGGGAATGAGGAGTACGTGGTCGATACGGATGTCGTGACCTGAGAGTCGCATGCGGGCGATGCTCGGCACGATGTCGAACCGCCGCGGCCCCGCTGCCCCTGGATTCACCACCCACCGCCCGTCTGCTCGCACGAGCAGCGGGCGGTGCGTGTGTCCGTACACGAGCACGTCGGCGTCGTAAGCCGCCAGCAGCGCTTCGGGCGTCGGACTCCCCAACTCGTGCCCGTGGCTCACGTGCACCCGCACGCCGTCGAACTCTTCCAGCCGCTCGACCGGCAGCCGCGGATCGTCGGTCCTATCCGTATTTCCATAAACGGCCCGCACGGGCGCGATCGCCGACAGATCCTCGAGCACTCCCTCGCCCACGTCGCCCGCATGGAGGATCACCTCCACCCCGGCCAGCGCCGCGAACAGCTCCGGCCGCACCAGCCCGTGCGTGTCGGCGATCAGCCCGACCAGCCGCTCACCCCCGCTCACTGCGGGCGGCGCCGCCGGCCCGCGGGCGCCTCGCCCTGCCACCGCGCGACCAGGCCCTGCGGCACGCCCAGATGGTCGAGCACGCGCGCCACGATGAAGTCCACCAGCTCGTCGATGCGCTGCGGGCGGTGGTAGAACCCCGGCGATGCCGGCATCACCACCGCGCCGGCGCGCGCCAGCCGCAGCATGTTCTCCAAGTGGATGGCGCTGAGCGGCGTTTCGCGCGTCACCAGCACCAGCTTGCGCCGCTCCTTGAGCGCCACGTCGGCCGCCCGCTCCACCAGCGACCGCGACGCGCCCGCGCTCACCGCCGACAATGTCCCCATCGAGCACGGGCAGATCACCATGCCGGCGCTGAGCGCCGACCCCGACGCCGGCGCCGCCCCGCGATCCGCGTCGTCATACACCGTCACGTAGCGGTCCCACCGCGCGGCGCCGACGGCTTGGCGCAGGTCGTCCACACCCTTGAGCTCCGTCTCGGTGCGCAGCAGCCGCAGCCCATGGCTCGACACGATGAGCTGCACCGGACGCCGCGCCGCCACCAACTGCTCGAGCAGCCGCACGGCGTACGGCGCCCCCGACGCGCCAGTGATGGCGAACACGATCGGACGCCCGGCCGGCACCGCTACCGCCCCCGCCCGAGGCTCATCATCAGCATCGGCCGCACCCGCTCGGCGAGTACGAAGAAGAAGAATGCCAGGCTCAGCATCCCATTCATCGAGAAGAATGCCGCGTCGAGCTTGGACAGATCGTCGGGGCGCACCAGCCAATGCTCATACCCGAGGATCACCGCCGCCAGCACCACCCCGGCCCAGTAGAATCCCCCGGCGTGCGTGGCCACGCCCACCGCGGCCAGCGCAGCGATCGTCACCACGTGCAGCAGGTGGGCGATCTCGATCGCCCGCCGCTCGCCGAGTTTGGCGGGCAGCGAGTGGAGGGCGTTGGCGCGGTCGAACTCGGCGTCGGCCAGCGAGTAGAACACATCGAACCCCCCCACCCACGTCATCACGGCCGCGGCCAGCGCGACCAGCATCCACCAGGGCCGGCTCCACTGGCCGCTCACCGCCAGATACCCACCCACCGGCGCGATCGCCGTGCCGGTGCCCAGCACCAGGTGCGCCCACCGCGTGAACCGCTTGGTGTGGCTGTAGAAGAACACCCAGACGAGCGCCACCGGCGACAGCGCGAAGCACAGCGGATTGAGCCGCCAGGCGGCGAACCCGAACAGGGCCGACGCCACGACCACCGATCCCCACGCCTCGGCCACGCTCAGCCGCCCCTGCGGAATTTCCCGCATCGCCGTGCGCGGATTGCGGGCGTCGATATCGCGATCCACGATACGGTTGAACGCCATAGCGGCGAACCGCGCCGCCGTGAACGCGACCACCACCCACAGCACCTGCCCCAGGTGGAGCGGTCGCCGGTACGACGCCAGGGTCACGCCCACGAGTGCGAACGGCAACGCGAACACCGTGTGCGGCAGCTTCACCAGATTGACGTAGGCGATGACGCGCGACCCGCGATCGGTGAATGTCTGCCCCTCGGGCCCACTCATCGCCACGGGAACCCCAGCTTAGCCCACTTCGCGTCCACGGCGCGCTTCGTCTCGGCATCCATCTCGATCAGCTTGGGCCAGTCGCGCGTGAATCCCTCTTCGGGAAGCTTGCGCGTGCCGTCGAGCCCCATCTTGGACCCGTACGTGAACGTACGACTCGAGTGGTCGAGCACGTCCACCGGGCCCATGGTGAATCGCGCGTCACGCTCCGGATCGAGATTGTTGAGCGCCACCCACCACACTTCCTTGGGGTCGCGCACGTTCACCCACTTGTCCACCACCACCAGCACCTTGGCCAGCGACATCAACCCCTGGCCCCACAGCGCGTTCATCACCTTCTGCGCCTGGCCCGGATACTGCTTGTCGATCGATACGAAGACGAGATTGTGAAAGATCCCCTCGGCCGGCATGTGGTAGTCCACGATCTCGGGCACCGTGAGCTTGAGCAGCGGCAGGAAGATGCGCTCGGTCGCGTGCCCGAGGTAGAAGTCCTCCATGGGCGGCCGCCCGACGATCGTGGCAGGGAAGATCGGCTGGCGGCGCATCGTCACCGCCGTGACGTGCACCTGCGGATACAGATCGGCCAGCGAGTAGAAGCCGGTGTGATCGCCGAATGGCCCCTCGGTCACCAGCGGCTCGGCGGGGTCGATGTACCCCTCGATCACGAAGTCCGCCTCGGCGGGCACTTCGAGGTCGCACGTGAGGGCCTTGGTGAGATGCACGTGGTTCTTGCGCAGGAACCCCGCGAACAGGAACTCATCCACCGTGGGCGGCAGCGGCGCGCTGGCCGAATACATGGACGGCGGATCGCCCCCCAGCGCGATGCACACCGGCATCCGCTCGCCGCGCTCCGCCATCTCGCGCCAGTGCGCGGCGCCCACCTTGTGGCGCTGCCAGTGCATGGCGAGCGTGGCCTTGCCCGTCTGCATCACGCGGTACATGCCCACGTTGCGGATGCCGCGCACGGGGTCGCGCGTGATCACCATTGGGAAAGTGATATAGGCGCCCCCGTCCTCCGGCCAGCACGTGAGCAGCGGCAGTCGGTCGAGGTCCACCTCGCCGCCGCGCCACACCACCTCGTGGCAGGGCGCCCCACCGTCGTGCGTCCGCGGCGGAAACTTGGATAGTTCCAGCAGCCGCGGCAACAGCGACAGCTTGGCGACCAACCCCTCGGGAACCTTCATGGCGAGCAGTTCGGTGATCCGCAAGCCGATCGCGTCGAGGTCGGCCACGCCGAGGGCCATCGCCATGCGCCGCATCGAACCGAACAGATTGATGCCCACCGGGTACGATGACGCCGTGCCGTCGCGGAGCACGGGCCGCTCGAACAGGAGCGCCGGGCCGCCCCCCGGCTGCTTCATGGCCCGATCCGCGATCTCGCACATTTCCAGATCCACCGACACGGGCTGGGCGACCCGCACCAACTCACCAGCGCGGTCCAGCGCGTCGACGAATGCGCCCAGGGTATCGAGCGTCATGTCGGAACGGAACGGGTCGCGGCTTTCTCGCCCACGTGCAGCGCCGCGATGCCGAAGGTCAATGACTGCCACCGCACGGCCGTGAACCCGGCGCGTTCCATGCGGGTGCCGAGCGCTTGCTGCGAGGGAAAGCTGGCCACCGACTGCGGCAGGTATCGATACGCCGTCCCGTGGCCGCTCACCACCCCGCCCACGAAGGGCAGCACGTGATGGAAGTACGCATGATAGCCGGCGCGCACGAACGCTGAGGACGGCGTGGAGAATTCGAGGACCACCAACCGGCCGCCGGGCTCGAGCACGCGCAGCACCTCGCCGAGCCCCGCGTCCAGATCGGCCAGGTTGCGGATGCCGAATGCCACGATGGCGCCCGCCATCGACGCCGGCGCGAATGGCAACCCCAACGCATCGGCCACCACTGGCCGCACCACGCCGGCCGGCGACTTGCCGGCCCCCGCGCGCAACATCGGCTCCGCGAAGTCGGCGCCGATCACCGTGCCGCGGAACCCCGGGGTGCGCGCCAGTTGCGCCGCCACATCCAGCGTGCCGGCGCAGAGGTCGAGATAGCGGCCGGTGGGCCGGCGCGTCCAGTCGAGCGCCGCGATCGCACGCCGCCGCCAACGCCGGTCGACGTTGAAGCTCAGCACGCGATTGAGCAGATCGTAGCGCGGCGCGATCTCCGAGAAGATCCGCTGCACATAGGCGCGTTTCTCTTCGCCCCACGCGGCGGCGGCCTCCGCCTCCGCGGCTTCCAGGTGATTCACGGGCATCTGCGAAACTTCGCCGCCCAACCCGGCGCCGGCAAGCGAACCGCTGGCTCGTGGCTGCCCCGGTGCATAGGTTCCCCTACGACACCGCGCGCCGCGTGTTCTGCTCGGCCCGCGCACCCGCTCGATGCCCCCAGCTCTCGACCTCGCCAACCTCCCGGACGCCGACGTCGTCGCGCTCGCTCAGCGAGGGCGCGAGGCCGCGTATCGCGAACTCATCAAGCGGTACGAGCGACCCGTGTTCTCGCTCGTCTTCCGCATGGTGCGCAATCGCGAGCTGGCCGAGGACCTGACGCAGGACACCTTCATCAAGGTCCTCCAGCACATCGACCGGTACCGTCCGGAATTCAAGTTCTCGAGCTGGCTGTTCAAGATCGCCAATAACGTCGCCATCGATCACCTGCGCCGGCGGCAGCTCGACACCGTGAGTATGGACGGCTCCCCCCATGCCGTGACCGGTGACGCTGTGGACGCCACGTCGTTCGACGTATCGGTGCACGAGGAGTCGGCCCTCGACCAGCTCCAGGCCAAGGAGTTGGGCGCCGCCATCGAGACCGCCATCGGCCAGCTCCGGCCCGAATACCGGGCCTGTATCCTGCTCCGCCACGTGGAAGACAAGTCCTATGAGGAGATCGCCGCCACCCTCGATCTGCCGCTGGGCACTGTCAAGACCTACATCCATCGCGCCCGCCACGAGCTACGCGGGCTTCTGGAGCACCTCAAGCAGTGACGTACCCCACCCAGCGCACTCTCCGCACCCCCGTTTCCCCTGAAACCGGCGCTCCCTGCCGGCCGTAGGACACCCTGGAGGCTCCGTGAATCACCGGCATCTGCTCCCAGAAGAATTCGATCTCCTGCTCGACGACGAAGTCGGGTTCGGTGTCGCCCCCCTGCGCGAACACGCGCGGGAGTGCGCGCAGTGCCGTGCCCAGCTTGAAGATGCTCGACTGGTCGTCACCGCCCTCGAGGAGCTTCCGCGGTTCGCCCCATCCTTCACCCTGGCCAACAAGGTGATGAGCCAGGTTCCGGTGTTCGTGCCCTGGCACGTGGCCGCCGTCGAAACAGTCACCCGTCTCCTGCCGCATTCCCGTCCCGGCCGCTTGGCCGTGGCCGGCCTCCTGGCCACCGCCGGCGCCACGCTCACGGGCGGCGCACTCTGGCTGGTGTCCCGCGGCGACCTCGTCACCCTGGCCGCCGACGTGGTCGGCAACCACCTGCGCGGCGCGGTCGTCCAGGCCGTCCAGGGCGGGATGGTCACCCTGTTCGGGCCGGCGGTGATGGACACCCTCCAGCAGGGCGGACTTTTCGGAATCGGCGCCGTCGCGGCTGGGTTCCTGGCGGCCGCCACGGCGTCCGCCTTCGGCCTCCGCGCCATCGCCTCCGCCGCCCGCCGGAGGGGTTGACCCATGCGGGCCCTCTCGACCTGCCTTGCGCTGGTCACACTCGCAGCGGCCGCGCCGGTTCGGGCGCAGTCCGCCGCCCCTCCGGCCACGACCGCCGCTCCGCAACAGATGGACGCCCAACTCCGGGCAGACATCGGCCGCATCGCCCGGTCGGCGAACCTTCTCCACGTCCCCCCGGCCGATAGCTTTGCCATGGGCGGCCGGACCATCCCCGCTAGCACCACCGTGGCCGGAACCGTGGCTGCGGCCAACGGCCCCTTGGAGATCAGCGGCCGCGTGAATGGCGACGCCATCGCCCTCCACGGGGACGTGGTCATCCACACCGGCGGCGTCGTGACCGGCGACGCCGTGTCGATTGGCGGGCACGTGAAGATCGACGGCGGCAATGTGTACGGCGAGATGCGCTCCTTGAGCGATCTCGCGGCCCCCAACGCCCGTGCCGGCACGGCCCCCCAGGCCCCGCTCACCACCGCGGGCGCCATGAAGCTGGTGCTTGCCTGGTTCGCCGTCCTTGCCATCATCGGCATCGGCGTGCTGCTCTTCGCCGAGCACAACCTCGACGGGGTGGTGGCAGTGCTCGAGCGCCACCTCGCACGCGCCTTCTGGGTGGGCCTCCTCACCGAGCTGGGGCTCGTGCCGCTGCTGCTCCTGGTCATCGTCGCGCTGGCCATCACCATCATCGGCGTGTTGCTCATTCCCTTCGCCATCGTGGCCTACATCATCGCCTTGGCGGGGCTGCTGGCCCTTGGATTCCTGGCCGTGGCACGGTTCACCGGGCGCGGCCTCTTTCGCGCCGAACCCGACGCCGGCGAGCGCGGCGTGAGCGTGCGCGCCATGTTCACCGGACTGGTCGTCTATCTGGGACTCTGGTTCGTGGTCGCCGCGCTCACCTGGATGCCCGGCGTGCAGCCGCTGCTGCGCGCCGTGGCCGTGGCCGTCACCTGGGTGGCCCTCACGGCCGGACTCGGAGCCACGGTGCTCTCGCGCGCCGGCACACAGCACGAGCGCGCCGGGACCACACCACGCTCCGCCCCCGGCGGGGCGGAACCGCTTGCCTGGCAAACGCCGACCCCCGTGGCCGGCGTGGCTGCCGCCCGCCGCCCGGCGCCGGTCACGAGGGACCTTCCATGAGGCGCGCCCTGCTGCCCGCGGCGGTGCTCGCCGTCTGCGCGCCGGCACTGGCCGGTGCGCAGTCCTGGCAGACGGTGGACGTGTCGCGGCAACTCCGCGACTCGAACGAGATGCGCGTCCACGTGCAGTACGCCGCCGGCCGGTTCACGCTGCGCGCCGCGACCCAACCGGTGCTGTACGCCATGCACCTGCGCTACGACGAGGACCGCACCACACCCCTGTACACGTTCGACGCCGCGGCTGGCAGGCTCGACATCGGAATCAAGGACGTCTCGATGAACTGGACCGCCCGGCGAACGGACGCCGACAACAAGGCCCAGATGACGCTCGCCCTCGCGCCCACGGTGCCGATCGACCTCTCGATGTCGCTGGGCGCCACCGACGCCGACATCGACCTGGGCGGCCTCACCCTGCGCGGGCTGAACATGGAATCGGGCGCGGCCGCAGCGACGGTCGACTTCAGCTCGCCCAACCTGGCCAAGATCGGCACCATAACGATCGACGTGGGGGCGGCCGACCTCACGGCCCGCAATCTCGGCAACGCCAACGCCGCATCGCTGGTGGTCAAGGGCGGGGTCGGGTCGCTGGATCTCGGCTTCGGCGGCAACTGGACGGGTGACCTCGATGCCGACGTCGAGGTGACGTTGGGCAAGATCACGCTGCGCGTGCCGCGCGACGTCGGGGTGCAGCTCGACATGCGGCGCTTCCTCACCTCGTTCGACAACGACGGGCTCGTGAAGCGCGACGGCGCCTACTATTCCGACAACTGGGACACGGCCAAATACCATCTGCGTCTGCACGTGCAGACGGCGTTGGGAGGCATCACGCTCGACCGCTTCGGAGCTTCGGCGACGCCCTGAGCTAGCCCGCGCGTAACGCGACCACCGTGCCGCGAGCCACGCCGAGCAGCACCGCCGCGTTACCGTCGCGCACCGCGACCTCGAGCAGCCCCGACGACCCCACCACGGCCACGATCTCTCCTGCGTTCACGTCGCTGTACGTGTGCCGAACCGGCACGGTGTGCCCGGCGATCGTCACCTCGCCCCCGCGCACGCCGATCAGATTTGTGATCAAGTTGCCGAACCGGTCCACCGTCACCACACGCCCCTCGATCGAGCCGTCGGCGGCACGGTGGGGCTCTGGCGTCCGCCGGATCACGGGGTCCGACACCGGCGCGCCGAGCGCGTCGAACGCCTGCCCATTCGCCAGGTGGACGGCGGCCGGCGCGAACACGTCGCGTCCGTGGAACGTCGGCGAGGCCGAGGGCGGCACGCCCAGCCGCACCACGCGCGCGCCCGGTGCCAGAAGCGCCGGCGAGAGCAGCCCGTTGTCGGGCCCAACGAGATAGCGCCGTTGGCTCTCCACCGCCAGCGCGCCGCGCCCCGAGCCCACCCCGGGATCGATCACCGCGATGTGGATCGTGCCCTCGGGAAAGCGCCTCCAGTAGCGGGCCAGCGCCAGCCGCCCCGCCTCGAGGTCCTGCGGGGCAATGTCGTGCGACACGTCGACGATCACAGCCTCGCGCGCGCCGGTCAGCAGCACACCCTTCATCTCCGCGACGTAGCCGTCGGCGGTGCCGAAGTCGGTGAGCAGCGTGACCAGGGCGCGAGACATCGTCAAGTCATGGCGCGGCCGCCAGCTCGTGCACGGCCTGGATCACGCGGTCGGCAAGCGCCAGGAGGGCTCGGCCCGCGGCCGACGTGGCGTCGGCCACCACGATCGGCTGGCCGACCTCGGCATTCTCGAGCACCTGCGGATGGAGCGGGATCTGCCCCAACAACGGCAGCTCGGTTTCCGCTGCCAACCGCTCCCCGCCGCCGGCGCCGAAAATCGGCGTCGGCTTGCCGCAGTGCGGGCACTCGAACCAGCTCATGTTCTCCACGATGCCCAGCACCGGCACGCCCACGCGCTGGAACATGCGCACGCCCCGCAGCGCGTCGCCGGTGGCCATCTCCTGCGGCGTGGTCACGATGAGCGCGCCGCGCAGCATCGTGGCTTGCACCAGCGACAGCTGCGCGTCGCCCGTGCCGGGCGGCATGTCGACGATGAAATAGTCGAGCTCGCCCCAGGCCACGTCGCGCAGGAACTGCGTGATGATTTTCATCACGATCGGCCCGCGCCAGATCGCCGGCTGGTCGCGGTCGATCATGAAGCCGAGCGAGATGACCTTCACCCCGAACGCCTCGAGCGGCACGATCTTCTCGTTCACTACGGCAGGCGGCGCATCCACGCCCATCATGCGGGGCACATTGGGGCCGTAGATATCGGCGTCCATGAGCCCGACGCGCGCACCGCCAGCAGCCAGCGCCACGGCGAGGTTCGTGGCGACGGTGGACTTGCCCACCCCGCCCTTGCCGCTCGACACCGCGATGATGTTGCCGAGGTTCGGATAGGCCACTGGCGTGGGCGCGCTCGCGCGCGGGGCGGCGGGCCGGTCGTCCATCACCGGCAGGCTGCGCGATGCGGGCGGCTTGGGTGCTGCCTGCGCGGCATCCTTCACGTCCACGTGCACTCCGGTCACGCCCTCCACGCGTTCGAGCGCCACCCGCACATCGCGCACCAGGGTGGCCGGATCGTCGGCCGCGAGCAAGAGCGACAGCCGCACCTTGCCGCTGGTGGTGGTGCCCACGTCGCGCACCATGTTGTCGGACACGATATCGTGACCGGTGCGCGGATTGCGGAGCTTGGAGAGCGCGGTCGCGATGCGCTGCTGGAGGGTATCGGACATGTCAGGGAAACTACGCCGGGCCCGACCCCTTTCCAAGCGACGCCAGTTCACCGCGCGCATCGGCCAGCACGCGGTCGCGCACCGTGTCCATGGGCCCGGCGATCAGGGCGCCCGCAGCGCGGACGTGCCCTCCGCCACCGTAGCGCCGCGCAAAGGCGTTCGCGTCGAACGCGCCCGTGCTGCGGAAGCTCGCCTTGACCTTCTTGTTGCCCAGGTCGCGGAAGAAGATCGCCAGCTTGGTGCCGGCGATCGACCGCGCATGCTCGACGATGCCGTCCAGGTCCTCCTGTTTCACTCCGTATTCGCCCAGGGCGCCAGCGCGCATCGAGAGCCACGACAGCCCGAGGGCTTGGTCCACCCCAAGCGTCTGGAGCACCTCGGCGAGTAGCCGCACGCGGCCCACCGGGGCGGAAGCGTACACGCGGCGGTACATCGCCTCGGGATCCACCCCGCGCGTCATCAGGTCGGCGGCAATGGCATGGGCGCGCGGCGACGTGTTGCTGAACCGGAAGCCGCCGGTGTCGGTGAGGATCGCCGTGTAGAGCGACTCCGCGATAGCCGGCGTGATCTCGAGTTCGAGCACGGAGGCCACGTCGTAGATCAGCTCGCCGGTCGCGCAAGCATGCGTGTCGCTCACGATCACGTCGCCCGCCGGGTCCGCCGAGACCACGTGGTGGTCGACCACGAGCCGCGGCACGGTGAGCGCGCGCACCGTCTCCGTGAGCTGGCCCAGGCGCGTTACGTCGTTGATGTCCACCACCACCAGGGCGTCGACCCCGAGCAGCGCCTCGGCACCCTGGGCGGACGCGTCCTGCACGTCGTCGCCGAGCAGGAACCGGAACAGGTCGGGCCAGGGGGTGGGATTCACGATGCGTACCGTGAGCCCGCGCTCGGCGAGCAGCCGGGCCAGCGCCGCCTCGGAGCCACAGCCGTCGCCGTCGGCGTTGATGTGCGTGGACAGCGCGACGACACGACCCGGCTGCCAGTACTCGGCCAGGCGGAGGATCGCGTCGCGTCGCGCGGCGGGAACGGCGAGGTAGTCTTGAACGGTCACGGGGCGTCGGAAAAAGCGAAACGGCGCCCGGAGTCGGGCGCCGTTTCAAAGCTAACGCGCACGAGGATCAATCGCTCGCTTCGGGCGATGCCTTCGCCAGATTCGAGTGCCACAGGCTGTACGTCCAATAGATGATCATGCCGAGCACGAACCAGACGATCAGCCGCACCCAGGTTTCCCACGGCAATCTGTACATGAGGTACGCGGCGGAGAGCGCGCCGAGCGGCCCGACCGCCCAGACCATGGGCGTCTTGAACGCCCGTGGCAGGTCAGGCTCGCGGACACGGAGCACAACCACACCGATCGAAACGATGACGAACGCCATCAGGGTGCCGATCGAAACGAGGTTGGCGGCGTCGGCGATGGGCAGAATGGCCGCGAAGAACGCCACGATCACGCCAGTGACGATCGACGTCACGTACGGCGTGTGGAACTTGGGGTGCACCTTGTTCACGATCGGCGGCAGCAGTCCGTCGCGTGCCATGGAATAGAACACGCGCGACTGCCCGAGCAGCATCACGAGAATCACTGACGACAGGCCAGCGATGGCGCCGAGTTTGATCAGCGACGCCATCCAGCCCAGACCCGCCGCGTCCGCCGCGACTGCGATCGGATCGGGCACGTTGAGAAGCTTGTAGCTCATCACGCCCGTGGCAATGGCGCTCACCGCGATGTACAGAAGCGTGCAGATGACGAGCGACCCGATGATGCCGATCGGCATGTCTCGCTGCGGGTTCTTCGCTTCCTGCGCGGCGGTGGACACCGCGTCAAATCCTATATAGGCGAAGAACACAATGCCGGCGCCGGTTGTGACGCCACCCCAGCCGAACTCACCCCGCTTGCCCGTCGCCGGCGGGATGAAGGGATGCCAGTTGGCCGGGTGGACAGCGTGAACCGCAGCGAAGATGAACAGCAACACGACGGCAACCTTGATCATGACAATCACGTTGTTCACGTTCGCGGATTCCTTGATCCCGACGACGAGCAACGCGGTGACGACCGCGATGATGATGACGGCCGGCAGATTGAAGATCGCCGTCGCCGTGGAACCGTCCGCGCAATGGACGGAAATTCCGCGGGCCGCCGAGAACGCGCAGGGTACGTTGATGCCGACGTCGCGGAGGAAGCTCACGACATAACCCGACCACCCGATGGCGACCGTCACCGCACCGAGCGCATACTCGAGGATCAAATCCCAGCCGATGATCCATGCGACGAACTCGCCGAGCGTCGCGTAGCCATACGTATAGGCGCTCCCGGCCATGGGGATGAGCGCCGCGAACTCGGAGTAGCAGAGTGCTGCGAAGACCGACGCCACCCCGGCGAAGATGAACGACAGCACGACCGCGGGCCCCGCATTTTGCGCCGCTACCTCACCCGTAAGGACGAAGATGCCGGTGCCAATGATCGCGCCGATCCCCAGCGTCGTCAGATTGAGTGGACCCAGGACGCGTTGCAGGCTGTGATCGGACATTGCCTCGGCTTGGAGCGCGGTAACGCTCTTGCGTCGGAACAGGTTCATTCGGTCATCCTCTGATTTGTAGAACGGAGGCGACGGAAGCGTCGCGGGGTGGATGGGAAATTCTGTATACAAATCGCGCCGGGGCAAGTTGTCCCGGCGCGCGGACTTTGTCAACGCTCGCTCTGAAACGGCCCGTCACGCCCATGGCGCGAATGCGCAGCCGGGATCTAGAGTGAGTAGTTCGGCGCTTCTCTGGTGATCGTCACGTCGTGCGGGTGCGACTCACGCAGACCCGCCGCGGTGATCCGCACGAACGACGGCCGCGTGCGCAGTTCGTCGATCGTGGCGCACCCCACGTAGCCCATCCCGCTGCGGAGCCCGCCCACCATCTGGAACAGCACGTCGCCCACCGGGCCCTTGTAAGGCACCCGGCCCTCGATGCCTTCGGGCACCAGCTTCTTGGGCGACAGCTCGCCCTCCTGGAAGTACCGGTCGGCGCTGCCGTCCTGCATGGCGGAAAGCGACCCCATGCCGCGCACCATCTTGAATCGGCGCCCCTCGAGCAGGAACGCCTCGCCGGGGCTCTCCTCGGTGCCGGCGAGCATCGAACCCATCATCACGCTCGACGCGCCGGCGGCCAGCGCCTTGACCGCGTCGCCCGAATACTTGATGCCGCCGTCGGCGATCACCGGCACGTCACCGGCGCCTTCCACAGCGTCGAAAATGGCGGTGAGCTGCGGCACCCCGACACCGGTGACGACTCGCGTAGTGCAGATCGACCCCGGACCCACTCCCACCTTCACGGCGTCCACTCCGCGCTCCACCAGCGCCCGCGCGCCCTCGCGCGTGGCCACATTCCCGGCCACCAGCTGCACCTGAGGAAACTTCTCGCGTACCTCGGCCGTGGCGCGCAGCACTCCGTCGGCGTGCCCGTGCGCCGTGTCGATGATCAACGCATCCACCCCGGCCTCGACCAGGGCCCGCGCCCGGGGAAGGAAGTCCCCTGCCGCACCGATCGCCGCTGCCACTCGCAGGCGTCCGTGCTCGTCCTTGTTGGCCCCGGGATACTGCCGCCGCTTGTGGATGTCCTTGACCGTGATCAGACCCCTGAGCTTCCCGTCGGAATCCACCACGGGGAGCTTCTCGATCCGTCCCTTGGCGAGGATGCGCTCGGCTTCCTCGAGCGTCGTACCGATCGGAGCCGTGACCAGCCCTTCCTTGGTCATCGCGTCGGCGAGCAACCGGTCAAGCTCCTTCTCGAACTGCAGGTCCCGGTTGGTGATGATACCCACCAGCCGCCCCTCCTCGTCCACGATCGGCACGCCGGAGATGCTGAATCGGCGCATGAGCGCCGTGGCTTCGCGTACCGTGTCCGTGGACCGAAGCGTGATCGGATTGAGGATCATTCCGCTCTCGCTGCGCTTGACGCGGTCCACCTCGGCAGCCTGCCGGTCGATGGACATGTTCTTGTGGAGCACGGCAAGCCCGCCGGCCCGCGCCATGGCGATCGCCATGTCACTTTCCGTCACCGTGTCCATGGCGGCCGCCACGAGCGGCACATTGAGCACGATGCCGCGGCTGAACCGCGTGGTGAGCGTGACGTCCTTGGGATGGGTCATCGCGTGGGCCGGCACGAGCAGGACGTCGTCGAACGTCAGGGCGACCGGGTCACGGACCCGTTCGGCACCGCGCGGTTCGGCTATACGCGAAAGCCCGCCGTCCGTGGTGCCGGACTGGGCGGGCCTGGTTGCTTGGCGAGTTGTGGTTGCCATGGCGAAAAATAGGCGGGACAGAAAAGGGGCGCAAGCAAGCACGCGGGGCAGAACCGGCGGCGCCGAATGAAGCGCGGAATTCAGAACCGCCTTCGACCTTCAAGCTGCGAACGTTACGGCCGGCCTCAGGTCTCTGTTTGCCACGTGCCGCTTCCGCGCTCTATCGGTCCTGTGCTGGTCGTGCCGGCGCTGGCCTTGCCGGCGCTGGCCTCGTTGGCGCCGCGCTTGTCGTCGCGGTACCCGTTGGCGCCGTACTCGTTGGCGCTCCAATTACCGGCACGATACCCGGCTGAGTTGTCGCCTGCTTCGCGACCTTGACCACATCGTCGGCAACCGATTTTCCCGCCGCCAGCGCGCTGTTCAACACGCCGGAGGCACGGTTGAGAAATGCCATCGTTTCGGCGATCACCGATGCCGACACCCGGCCCGCGCGGAGCGTGTCCTCCACCGATTCGGTGAGCCGCGTGAACGCGTTAGCCGCCGGCGACTGCCGCTCGGCGTATTTCGACTCGAGGAATTCGATGTAGTCCAGCGCCTGATAGCCCCGCTCGTCGGACAGGGTGTCGAGCCTTCTCAGTATGCGATCCCGCAAATGTTCGTTCATGGACGCCCCCGTCCCCAGAGTGGCTAGCCGTGCCAGCGTTCGCGCTCGCCCCGCGTGTCGATGTGCACGTACGGTGTCGGATAGCGCGAGCTGGTGTAGATCCCCAGCCCGCCCACCAATTCCGGATGTGCCGCCTCCACAACGTCTACGGCGTGCACGATGGCCTCCACGTCGGCCCGGTCGATCCGACCGTCGCCGTTGGCATCGAGCGTGACGTCCGCCGCGTCGCCGAACTGGTGTTGGCTCTCCTCGGCCGCCCCTGGCACGGTGCGGTTATAGAGCGGTGTCCGGAAACCAGAGTGCACGTCAAAATCGAGGCGCATGGGCGCTCGTTGGCCCGCTCCACGCTCCAATTGATCAAGTACCAACTCCAGCTTGTCGAGCAGCCGCGGATCGAGCGCCACGTACTTGGGCCACACGTCCTGCTGCGAATCGTGTGTGATGAAGTCCGACACGCGCAGATGCGCGCTCACCGGAAGATCGGCGTCGCCGGGCTCCACCGCCAGGAAGCCCTCCGGGTGCGCGTCCGTCCCCTGCCGCTCACCCCGATACGTTCCGATCCGGTACCCGTTGATCTTGCCCCCACGTTTCTCACCGAACGGCATCAGCACGGCCAGCGTCGGGGTGTCGAGCAGCACTCGCGACGTGTCCCGGAACAGCGCCAAATGGTAGAACCCGGGCGTGGCCGGGGCCAACAGCGCGCTACGGGCGAAGCCATGCGTGTACGCCGGACGCACCGGGTCGCCCTCGGCCACCCATTCGTAGCGCACGTTGAGCGAATCGGCCCCCAGATCCATCGGCATGTCCACCGAGTCGCCGGGCATGGCCACCGTGAGTTCTACGGCATGACTCGCCCCCGCCGCCTCGGCGGTGGCGATCACGTCCGGAACCGCCGGCCGGGTGATGTCCACTGCCGCGAGCTCCGCCGGACGGGTGAACGCCGCGAGGCTCGCCGCACCGGCCACGAGGTACGTGAGAGTGCGCACGTGCACCCGCGCAAGGCGGCGGCGAGGGTCACTGTACGCCGATCGCGGTCCGAAACGCCTTGACTCCATGCCACTCCGAATGTTGATGAAGACTGCCAGAACCACCGAAATTCATGCGCTGCCTTGCCCAGCTGTACCTACCGCCCGGGACCAATTCAGGTCCATATCCATAGCATTGTAGACAATTCTGACCACTTGGTCAGTTCACCTCGTTGTCATCGACGACACATCCAGGATCGGTACCCCTGCGGGGTCCGACCGGCCCGTCCGTACCGTGGCCGTGATGATCAACTGCGCCATTGGCGGTAGAGCTTGCGCCCTGGCCACTAGGTCGGGAGGCAACGCCAGGTACAGGAGCGACGTTTCCGCCCCAGGCCCGCGCGCCAGCAGATAGGGCTCGTCGGGCTTCATGTCGTGCCGCAGGGCGTCGGCGGTCTGGAACGCCAGCGACGTCACTGTCCACCGAACCGTTCGCCCCACGTATTGCTGAGGACTGGCGCGCAGATCGGCCGCGCTCAGCCGGGCGAGCGAACTGTCGGCCGCCGCAACGTCGGCCTCGCGCACCCAACCTTCCAGCCGCACGCGCACCCACCCGCGCTCCCGCGCCAACGGGGTGAGTACGGCCCCATGCTGCACGGTAGCCACCGGAGCCACGTCCGGCGCCGGGGCGAGGCCAGTGGTGCCAACGGGCGTGACGTCACCGGCCTGCCCTGCCCCCGGCGGGGTGGTGTCCGGAGTGGCCGGGGTGACGGGCGGCGCCACCGGAGATTGCTTGATCTGTGCCGGGGGTGCCAGGTGCAGCACAGATGGCGCAGGATCGGCGGGCAACGTGGCGGGCAGTGCCGAGCGGAGTATCCATCCGGCCCGTTCCACCTTCGTCCAGCCGCCGCCACGCTTCACCACGTGGAACCCCACGCCCTGCTCCAGTGCGGCCGCCACAGGGGCCGATGTCGATGCGCTGGTGCGTAGCCGCGCGTCGGTGCCGGTCACTCTCGTCGCGAAGGAATCGCTCGGGCCCCCGAGCAGCGAGGTAGCGATGTAGCCACGCAGGATCACTCGAAGGTACTTCCCCGACTGGCCGGCCGGCGCGACCACAGTGCCCTGGGTGACGGTGGCGAGCTTCTGCGTACCCGGACCCGAGTAGAACACAGTGGGGCCGGTCGTGGACTGCGCCCACGCAATAGGCGCGGCCGGTGCAGCGGAGAGCAGAGTCACCGCGAGAAGAGTACGAAGGCGCATCGCTTGGTCGGGGCTAGGGCGACGGGTACATTTCGTGACCGCCGCGTATGACGTTCGAGTATGAAAGGTTGGGCGCGGCAGAGCAAGCGCCCGAACGGAGATCGATGCCGCCTCACACCAAACAGCCGGTCGTCCTGGTCGTTCTCGACGGTTGGGGATATCGCGCCGAGCGCGAGGGGAACGCGATCGCCCTCGCGCGCACGCCCACCTGGGACCGGCTCGTGGAGCGGTATCCGCGCACCCTGCTCGCCGCCTCGGGGCTCGCGGTGGGGCTACCCGAGGGCCAGATGGGGAATAGCGAAGTGGGGCACCTCAACCTCGGCGCGGGCCGCGTGGTGATGCAGGACCTCGTCCGCATCTCGCAGGCCATCAAGGACGGGTCGTTCTTTCGCAATGAGGCGCTTCTCGAGGCCTGCCGCCGCGTCCGCGCATCGGGAGGCACGCTCCACCTCATGGGGCTCGTCGGGAACGGAGGCGTACATGCCCTCGACCAGCACCTGTTCGCGCTCATCGATCTGGCCGAGCGCGAGCGACTGCCCCACGTGGCCATCCACGCCCTGCTCGACGGACGCGACACGATGCCCCGTTCGGGCCTTGGCTTCATGCGCGAAACGCTGGAGCGGGCGAGGGGGCGCGCGCGCGTGGCCAGCCTGGGCGGCCGATACTTCGGTATGGATCGCGACAAACGATGGGATCGAACCGAGAAATGGTACCGGGCGGCAGTCCAGGGCACGGGACCGGCCGGAGCGGATCCGCTGGCCGTGATCCGCGCCGCCTACGAACGGGACGAGACCGACGAGTTCATCGCGCCAACGACCATCGTCGAGAACGGGAAGCCAGTAGCGCCGATCCGCGACGGCGACGCGCTGATCTGCTTCAACTACCGCGCCGACCGGATGCGCCAGATCGTCCGCGCGCTGACCATGGACGGGTTCGACGGGTTTGCCACCGCCCCCCGGCCCACGGTGTATGTGGTGTCCATGACGCAGTACGACCAGACGTTCTCCGTGCCGATCGCGTTCGCCCCGCGCAGCCTCGTGAACATCGTCGGCGAGGTGATTTCCGACGCCGGCATGACGCAACTGCGTACCGCGGAAACCGAGAAGTACGCGCACGTGACCTACTTCTTCAACGGGGGCCGGGAGACGCCGTTCAAAGGCGAGGACCGGCTGCTCGTGCCCAGCCAGAAGGTGGCGACGTACGACCTCGCGCCCGAGATGAGCGCCGCCGGCGTGACCGACGCATTGTGCAGCGCGGTGGAGGCACGCGAACACGACTTCATTCTTTGCAACTATGCGAACAGCGACATGGTCGGCCATACCGGGTCGCTCCCGGCTACGATCCGGGCGGTGGAGACCGTGGACGCCTGCCTGGCGCGCCTGCTCACCTCCGCGGAACGTGTCGGCGCCCGGCTGCTGATCACGGCCGACCATGGGAACTGCGAGCAGATGATCGATCCCGAAACGGGGGGCCCGCACACCGCGCATACGACGAACCCGGTGCCGATTCTGGCTGTCGACGCGGGGGCGGCCGCACCGGCGCACGGCGGGGGAGCCTTCCCCCTTCGCTCCGGCGGTGCATTGTGCGATGTTGGGCCGACCCTCCTCCGCATGCTTGGGCTGGAAACGCCGCCCGAGATGACGGGGAAGGACCTACGAACGCTGGGAGCCGACTCTTGAAGCGAATGTTGCCCGCCATTCTTCTGGCCGTCTCGGCCGTGTCCGCCCGCGCCCAACAGCAGGTCGGGTATGCCCCGTCGCGAAGCCCGTACCAGGACGTCGACCAGACGATGGAGATCGCGCTGCTCACGGGCCACTTCTCGGCAGCCCCCGATCCAGCCGGCGTCGCGCCCCAGGGCGGCGCCTTGTGGTCGTTCCTCTACGGGTGGCATGCCGCGGGCCCGCTCTTCCTCAACGCCTCGCTCTCGCGCACGAGCTCCGTGCGCAAGGTCCTCGACCCCTCGCGGAGCAACCCCGACGTTGGACTCTGGGATTGGCCGCTCTGGGCGGTGGATGGCACGGCGTCGCTCTCACTGACCGGCGATCGCACCTTCCACGGTTTCATGCCGTTGGCCAATCTTGGCATGGGGTTCATCTCCGACCGCCACACGCAGAGTGACGTAGGCAGCTACCAGTTCGGGACGCGCTTCGAGTTCGTCTGGGGTTTCACCATCCGCTGGGTGGCGAGCAACCGGTGGGCGCTACGCGCCGACCTGAACAACCGGATGTACTCGATGGGCTACCCGCAGACGTACTACACCGTGGGCAAGAACAACACGACGATCGTCCCGGCCACTCTGTCCAAGTCGTTCTGGCGGAACAACCCGTCGTTGACCATCGGCATCTCCTACCTCTTCTCCCACTGATCGCGCGTGGCGATCGCCTACCTCACCCGCCGTATCAGCTTCGCCGCCGCCCATCGGTATCGCCTGCCCGAGTTGAGCGACGCGGAGAACGCTCGCAGGTTCGGGCTGTGCGCGCGTCCCAACTATCACGGCCATACCTACACGTGCGACGTGACGGTGCGCGGCGAAATCGATGAACACACCGGCATGATCGTCGATCTCGGTGAAGTGGATCGCGTGCTCGAGCGCGACGTCCGCGCGCGGTTCGATCACACCAATCTGAATCTCGACGTTCCCGAGTTCGCGGAAGGGCGCCTTATGCCGACCGGCGAGAACCTCGCGCGATTCATTTTCAACGCAGTGCGAGACGCGCTGACCGGTGGTGTGGCGGTGCACGAAGTGCGCGTGGCCGAGGATGCCACGCTGAGCGCCGCCTACCGCGGCGAGTAGCGCCGCAAGCGCCGCTTCTCCGTGCCACCGCGCGCCGCCTCGTCGCCAGCCCACCCTCCGGTCGGCATCATTCTCGCCGGGGGCGCGAGCACACGGTTCGGCGCACCCAAGGGACTGGCGGTGGTGGGCGGGGTGCGGATCGTGGACCGCGTGGCGCGCGCGCTCCGCGACGCGGGGGGCGAACTGTTACTCGTTGCCAACGATTCGGCATCTGCGGCGTGTCTACCTGGCGTGCCGTGCATTCCCGACCGGATTCCCGGTGGCGGCGGGCTGAGTGGGGTGCACGCTGCCCTCGTCCACACGGGCCGGGCGGCACTGGTCGTCGCCTGGGACATGCCGTTCGTTACCGCGCCGCTGCTGCGGGCGCTCTGGCGCAGGTACCTGGAGGCCGGCGCCGACGCCTGTTTTCCCGAGAGCGCCTCGCCGGTGGGAATGGAACCGTTCTGCGCCTGCTACGGTCCGGGATGCATCGCAGACCTCGAAACGGCGCTGCGCGCCGGAGACTTCGGCGGAGCACGGTTCGCGCGCTCGCTCAAGCGTGCCGCGTGGCTGTCGGCTGCCGAGGTCGCCGCGCTGGGGGACCCCGCGCGGCTGCTGCTGAGCGTGAACTCACAGGCCGACCTCGCCCGCGCCGAAGCGATGGCCGTCCGCCAAGTGTAGCTTCTTGGGTACCGTGATCCTTCCTGCCGCCAAGCTCATCCGATGGGCCTGCGCCGTTGCGCTCGCGGCGCCGGGCACCGCTTGTGCACCCGCCGCCGGTCCGCCCGCCCCGCCCCCCAGCCCCGCCCCCGTGGCCATCGCCTCGCACCACCGCGCGCCGGGCCCGTGGCCCGACACGCGCGCCGAGTTGCGGCAGGCCGTGGATTCGCTCGTCGCGTTACCCGAGTTTCGCAACGCGCTGTGGGGCGTGCTGGTGGTGGACCCCGAGAGTGGCGATACGCTGTATTCGCGCAACGCCGACAAACTGTTCCTGCCGGCTTCGAACATGAAGCTGGTCACGACCGCGGTCGCGCTCACCAAGCTGGGCGCCGACTACCGCTACGTCACCACGCTCGCCGCGCGCGGTCCGTTGCGCGACGGCGTACTGCACGGGGATCTGCTCGTGTACGGGCGCGGCGACCCGACGGTGAGCGACTCGATGAGCGGCGACGCCATGGCGCCGCTGCGCGCCATGGCCGATTCGCTTTACGCGGCGGGGGTCCGGCACATCGCCGGCCGCCTCTTGGTAGGCGCCGACGCCTTCCCCGGGCCGACCCTCGGCTTCGGGTGGTCGTGGGACGACCTCGGGGCCACCTACGGCGCGCCGGTGGACGAACTGCTGTTCAACGACGGGTTCGCCGATGTGCGGGTGCACGCCGGCCCCGCGCCGGGCGATTCGGTGCGGGCGGCCACCGCACCCGCCAACCGGTATCCCATACTGCGCGTCGCGGTGCGCACCGTCTCCGCGTCCGATACGGCGCAGCTCCACGCCGCCCCCCTTCGCGCGGCGACCGACACGGCAACCGGCGTCGTGGAGTTGCTCGGCACGCTCGCGGCTGGCGATTCGGCGTCGCTCGCCGTGCCTCTGGTACGTCCCGACGCCGCGTACCTGGCGGCGCTGCGCGAGGCGCTCGAAGACCGGGGGATCGCGGTGGACGGAGCGGCCACGGACTCCACCGCGTCCGTTGACACGCTTGCGCGCCTCGAGTCGGTGCCGCTGGCGCGGATGCTCCCGGCCGTGCTCAAACCATCCCAGAATCAGATGGCCGAGATGCTGCTGCGTACGCTGGCGCTCGTGCAGACCGGCGCGGGCGTGGTTGACAGCGGCGTGCGCGTCGAGACGGCCCAGCTCGAAGCGTGGGGGGCGTCGCCCGACGGATTCGTGCTCCGCGACGGGAGCGGGTTGTCGCGGTACGACTACCTGTCGCCCGAAACGATCGTGCGCGTCCTGGACGCGATGCGCACCTCGCCGGCGTTCGATGCATGGTACGCGGCCCTGCCGGTGGCGGGCGTGGACGGAACGCTGGAGACGCGGATGCGCGGCACCGCCGCTTTCGGAAACGTGCACGCGAAGACGGGGTCGTTGGCCAACGTGCGGTCGCTGTCGGGTTACGCGTCGACCACCGACGGTCACCAGCTCGTGTTCAGCGTCATCTGCAACAACTTCACCGCGGCGCCCTCGCAGGTGCTCGCTGTGGAGGATTCCATCGCGGCGCGCCTCGCGTCGCTGCGCCTGCGCTGAGATGGCGCACACCGTCGCGCAGGCCGCCACCGAGATCGTCGCGGCCATCCACACAATCGACGCGGAGGACGTGCCGCTGCGCCGCGCCTTGGGTCGCGTGCTCGCCGCCGATGTGATGTCGCCGTTGGATCTACCGCCATGGAACAATTCGTCGATGGACGGCTATGCGGTGCGCTCCGGTGACGTGCGCGGCGCCTCGTTGGCGCATCCGGTGACGCTGGCCGTGATCGGGACGATCGCCGCCGGTGCGCGGGCCGATCGCCCCCTGGGAACCGCGGAAGCATATCGCATCATGACGGGCGCTCCATTGCCCCCGGGCGCCGATACGGTGGTCCGCGTGGAGGATACCGACGCGGGCGTGGAGCGCGT
>Ga0307372_10002401_pt1 | contig 31065 bp, 26 predicted proteins | sample OX1MG_FD_202533 | JGI IMG/M metagenome (GOLD analysis project Ga0307372, IMG submission 202533) | Soil microbial communities from Risofladan, Vaasa, Finland - OX-1 | ecosystem: Environmental > Terrestrial > Soil > Coastal area > Acid sulfate soil | place: Finland: Risofladan, Vaasa | collected... | reverse complement strand
GCCTCAAGAGACCAATCAGGCGAGCAGGCAGGCGCTTCTTTCGAGCGATTCTTGACCAAAACATCTGAAACTCGGCCACGTCTGCTTCGTCGCTAAGAAATCAGGCACCTGCGCAGAGGTTCCTTAACTCATTACTTAACGAATCTCTTCTTTTCGCATCACATGGATTTTTGGCACGCGATAGTTTTCGGCGTCTATGTAGTTGAGCAAGCTATTACCTACATTCAACACTGCGGAGAACCGATTGAGGGTATGCAACTAACCAGGGAGGGAACTCGTGAACTCAGCGAAAGGGAAATAGCAAATGCTCAAACTCTCTTTTGGCCGCAACTCGCGCCAATGAGCAAAATTCTGTTCAAGAGGATTTAGGTTTCTTTGCTGCCCATCTCGCTTGTACCGCCTTGCGCGCCGATTCGCTCCGTTGGGTTGGAGTCATTGCAGCGGCTCTGGCTGGTCCGCCCGCTTTGCCGCCCTTCTTGCCGATTTTTGCTAGAGCTAGTTGCATAAATGCCTCAAGGTGATGAGGAGGCAGGAGAAGTGGAAGAAGCCTTGAAAGAGAGTAAGGATGCGGTCGTAGCGGACCTGGATGCGGCGGAAGTTCTGCAGCCATGCGTTGGTGCGTTCGATTTTCCAGCGGCGTTTGTAGCGTCTGAGTTTGCGTCCATCTTCGTAGCGTCGTTGTCGATTGTTGCTGCGGTAGGGAACGATCAGATCGGTGCCACGCTGTTTGAGCCGCTCGCGCAATGGGTCGGAGTCATAGCCGCGGTCCGCAATCACGCGGCGCAAGCGGGAACGAGGGCGTCCACGGCCTGTGCGGGGCACGTTTACGGTTGCCAGCGTGCTTTCCGCAAGCTGGTGTTCGGAGATCTGCGCGGACGCAAGTTGCGCTCCGACAGGAACGCCGCGGCCGTCGACCACCACCATGCACTTCGTACCTTTCCCACGACGGGTCTTGCCGACTCCGGAGCCCCCTTTTTCGCGGTGACGAAGGTGGCGTCCAGAAAGGCTTCTTCCCAATCCAGCAGTCCGCGCTGGTCCATCTGGCCCAGCAGCTTCCTCCAGGCTCGCAGCCAGACACCGTGCTCCTCCCACATCCGCAACCGCCGCCAGCAGGTGGACCCGTCGGGATACTCCTCGGGCAGATCGCGCCACCGGGCTCCAGTGCGCAGCACCCACAGAATCCCCAGCAAACATGCGCGGTTGCTGGCCCACGGTCGGCCTCGTCCATCTTTACGCCGCTTGGGTTCAGGAAACAATGGCGCCAACAACGCCCACTGCTTTTCGCTCAACAACACTGCTCGCTTCTTCATACAAGAAGCTCACCACTCAACCCGCCTCAACCATAAGTCGCTCTCTTGAGGCCGTACCCATTTATGCAACCAGTTCTAGGTACTGCCGCAACTCTGGGGGCATTTCATTTTTCGCCATGTTCTGTATTATGTACGAAACCGGCTTTCGTAGTCAATGAACAACTTGGAGAAGAAATGGACGCACGAACCTACGCCGAAAAACTGAGGGACCCGCGCTGGCAACGTCGCAAACTTGAGATTTTCCAGCGGGATAACTGGAAATGCCAGCTTTGTTCCCGCACAGATTTAGAACTCCATCTCCACCACATGTACTGCACTGTCGCGGAGTTCGCTATGACTCAGTAGCGCAAATTTGGAGCCGTCTGGCGATACTGCCTCAAAATGTTGGCTGGGCGGATCGGAGAAGATAAGATCGCCAACGGCGAGTAGCGCCGCAGCTAGCGTTGTTAAGCAAATCAACCCGACACCAATTAAGCGAGCTACCTTGACCATCCACCGGTTTGTGATTTTCGGAGACCGCATCAGAGTCAATGATGCGAGTGCAGCAGCAGCAATCACAATCCACGGCGCGTTTTCCCGAAGCCAATCCATGAATAGGAGAAATCGCATTAGGAACCCTCGGCCAAGTTCACAGCGACAGCTTAATGTCAACGGCTGCCTACGAGCGAATGGTCGGCAAACCGTCAACCGCACGAATACTTCAGTTCGTTCGCCCTAACCCTTTCCCACGGCCCTCACCACTCCCACCCTTGCCGCCCTCAGCTCCTTCACCGCATCCCGCTGCGGAAGAAACTCCATCGCAACCTTGTGCGCGTACTTCAACTCGGCCAGCTTCCGGTAAAGATTCTCGTAGTGAATCTCGCCCGTCCCCGGCGCATGCCGCCCCGGCACATCCGCCACGTGAATCAGCCCGATCACGTCAATGTGCTTCTCCAGCTTCTCGGTCAGATTCCCCTCGGCAATCTGCTCGTGATAGATGTCGTACAAAAACTGCACCTGCGGATGCCCCACCGCGCGCACCACCGATAGCGCCTCGCTCGCTTTGGTCATGAAATAGCGCGGATTCTCTTCGGGATCGATGCACTCGAGCAGCAGCCGCACCGGCTCGCCCGCAATCGTGCGGCCCTCGACCAGTTGCGCCGCGCGCTTCAGCGTTTCAATCGCGGCTTCATGCTGCGCCTCGCGCGTCTGGCCCTCCACCACGTTGCCACTCAGCACAATCATCGCCGGGCACTCGAGCGTCTCCATCGGCCCCAGCGCCGCCTTCAGCTCGGCCAGAAAGGCCTCCTGTGTCTCCGGGTTCGCGATGCCGTTTTTCAGCCCCGCCGTCGCGTCAAACTTCAGCCCCAGCCGCCGCCGCGCCAAATGCGCCTGCGCAAGCTGGGCCGCGCTCCAGCCGTGATACTCGCCCACCAGCTCCACGTTGCGATAGCCCGCCGCAGCAACTTTGGCCAGCCGCTCCTCGAACGGCAAATTCCGATCAATCGTCCACAGCATCACGCTCAGCGGAAAGGGCTCCGCGCCCTTACTCCCCTTCGCTTCCGCAGCCCGCGAAGAACCCGCCGCCGTTCCCAGCGCCGCCGTCGCCATCGCCTGCGCAAACTCTCTCCGATTCACTTCGACTTGTCCTTTCCCTTCGCACTTGCTTTCGTCGCACCGCGACCCATCTTCCGCTTCAGCGCCTCCCAATCCTTTTCTGTCTGGTCCGCGTAGGTCGCGCCCCACTTGGCCACCGCCTCCGCAAAGCCGCCGCCCGAGCCGAGATAGCCCGCAATTGCCAGCGGATCGCCCGACCGCGCGTGGCCCCGCGCCAGCAGCTCGCCGCAAATCTCCGCGAACGCGCCCAGCCCGCCGCCGCTCAGGTCTTCCATTTCAATGGACCCTTTGTGGTCGTTCAACTGCCGGACCAGGTAGTCGCGCCCGCCCATCTGCGTCCAGCCCAGCAGCGGGTCGCTCTCGACCTGCATCGCCCGGTGCCCGTCCACCACGCGCCGTCCCTGGTGCTCGGTTCCGTGCACTGCTTCGTGCGCCGCCGGCACATACGCCGCATAGACCGACGCCGCCTCTTCCTTCACCTGCAAAAACAGCGGGTCCCCCGGTCCATTCCCCTCGAAATAAATGCAGTAGTCGCGCAATCCCACTGATCCCGTGCCCACCGCCTTGAAGGCCACATCCACCGGCCGGTAAAGCGCGAGTAAATGCTGCCGCTCCGGCTCCAGCGTCGCCCGGTAAGGCCCCAGCGCCGCCAGCACCCGCTGCGCCTGCGCGCCGGTCAGCCGCGTCAGCACCGGCTTGTCTTCTTTGAATCGCCGCGCCCCGCCTGAATGACCGCCCGCCGGCTCGGTCAGCGTCTCCAGCAGATGCATCGGCGTCGCCCGCTCGGCCTTTTTCAGCGCCTCCTCCACCGGTTCCGCCGTCTCCATGCGATGCACCTGCACCCGCGCCGCATCCATCGTCGGCATCTTGGCCAGCGCGCGCATCCGCGCGCCGTAGCGCTCCACGCAGGTCTGGGCCGCGCCGCGCGCCCCGGCCTCCTTGTGTCCCGCCTCGCGCCCGGCCACCACCAGCGACGCAGCCATCCGCTTCAAATCCCACTCGAACGGCCCGCGAATCGTCTCGTCAAAGTCGTTGATGTCGAAGACCAGCCGGCCGTCCGGCGCGGCAAATGCGCCCACGTTGCGCACGTGCGCATCTCCGCAAATCTGGCACAGAATCCCCGTATTCGGCAGCACCGCCAGGTCCGCCGCCATCACCGGCGCGGCCCCGCGAAAATACCCGAACGGCGAGGCGGCCATGCGCTCGCGCTTCAGCCTCACCAGCGCCGCCACGCGGCCCCGCTCGGCCCGTTCCAGCAGCTCCAGCGCCGTCGCCCGCCGCGCCTTCGGGTGCAGCTCGTCCTGCTGTTGCCGGCCCACTTGCTTGCGCCGCGCCTGGCCCAGCTTGCGTCGTTCCTCCGGCGTTGCCCAGTGCATGCCCGCGACCATACACGGTCCCTTCTCCCCGCGCAACCAACTCCCGCCCCGCCTCGCGCCCAGCCCCGCATCCCATTTGCTGATTTACACTCAGGTCGAGACGTCCGCCACGCCCCGTTGTTTTGCGCCCTTCCCGCGCGTGCTTCCACGTCGGAGGAACATCCCCTTGAAGCGTTCTGCCCGTGCATTGCTCCAGCCCATCTTTATTACTGCGCTTCTTGCGCTCCCGCTCGCCGCCCAGCAGTCCACGCGGCCGCTCACCGTCGCGGACATCTACGCCCACGGCGCGCCCTACGGCACTCCGCCCAAGGGCCTCACCTGGTCACCGGACGCCAAGCACCTCACCTATCTCGACGGCGGCGAAATGGTCGATCTCGATCCCGGCTCCGGCAAGCCCCACGTGCTTATCAGCCGCGCCAAAATGGCCTCGTTCGCCAACAACGACATCTCTGAGCGCGACCGCGACCACCGCGCCCGCTATGGCCAGGCCAGTTACATCTGGGCGCCCGACTCGCGCCACATGCTCTTTGACTCCAACGGCCGCCTCTGGCTCTACGATCTCTCCAACGGCATCGGCCTCCAAATCGCCTTCAGTGGCGAAGCGTCCGGCGACGACCCCAAATTCTCCCCCAACGGAGAATCCATCTCCTTCATCCGCGACCACGCGCTCGCCGTTGTCCATCTCCGCGATCCCGGCACACCCACCGTCGTCCTCGCGCCCGCGCATGACGCCAACGTCCTCAACGGCCAGGTCGACTGGGTCTACGAGGAGGAGCTCGACGTCCGCAGCAACTACTTCTGGTCGCCCGATTCCAAAAACCTCGCCTACCTGCAAATGGACGAGGCCTCCGTGCCCGAATACCCCATCACCGACTGGATTCCCATCCATCCCACTGTCTACCTGCAGCGCTATCCCCAGCCTGGCGATCCCAATCCCACCGTGCGCGTCGGCGTCGTCGGCGCACAGGCCGGCCACACCCAGTGGATGCGCATCCCCATCCAGCCCGGCCAGGATTACATTCCCCGCTTCGGCTGGGTTGACCGCCGCACCCTCTGGATCGAGACCCTCACCCGCGACCACCAGCACAAGGCCATCTACTTCGCCAATGCCCGCACCGGCGACGCCCATCCCGTCCTCCAGCTCTCTGACGACAAGTTCTTCCCTGAGGACTACGACGTCTCGGTCGCCGACGGCTACATCATCCTTACCAACTGGGCCGACGGCCACAACCACATTTATCTCTACTCCTACGACGCAGACCATCCCCAGCGCACCACCGCCGCCACCCTCGTCCGCCAGCTCACACGCGGCGACTTCGACGTCTCAAAAATCGATCGCGTCGACCACAATCGCAAGCTCGTCGATTACGCTTCCAACGAAGGCAATGTGCTGGACCAGCAGATCTGGCAGGTCACCTTCGCGGGCCAGCGCACCCAGCTCAGCTCCGGCGTCGGCACGCACGACGCCTCCTTCGCACCAGAAATCGGCGCATTTGTCGACAAGTTCTCCACCCGCATGAGCCCACCCACCCTCCAGATCTGCACCATCGGCCACGGCTGCCGCGTCTTCTGGGAGTCCCATGCCCTCGACGCATTCGGCCTGCGCCCGCCCATCCCGCTTGAGGTGAAAGCGAAGGACGGCTCAACCCTCTACGCCACGCTGCTGCTGCCCGCCGGCGCGGAAAAAACCGCCAGCGTCCCGCTCATCCTCAATCCCTATGGCGGTCCCGGCCCGCAGGAGGTCGCGAACAAATGGGGTGACGGCCTGCTCTTCGATGAAGTCCTCGCCCAGCACGGCTTCGCCGTCCTCCATGCGGACAATCGCGGCACCGGCAGTCGCGGCCGCGCCTTCGCCCAGGACGCGTACCACAACTTCGGTCCTGTCCAGCTTCAGGACCAGCTCACTGTCCTCGACGACGTCCTCGCCCAATACCCGCAGCTCGACTCCAAGCGCCTGGGCTGGTGGGGATGGAGCTGGGGCGGCACCTTCACCCTCTACGCCATGACCCACTCGGATCGCTTCCGCGCCGGCGTTGCCGTCGCCCCCGTCACGGACTGGCGCGACTACGACTCCATTTACACTGAGCGCTATCTCGGCCTGCCCTCGCAGGACCCCAAAGGCTACAAAAACTTCTCCGTCGTCAACTCCGCCGCCAAGCTCAAAGGCCGGCTCCTCATCGTCCACGGTACCGGCGACGATAACGTCCACATGGAAAACACCATTCAATTCATTCAAAAATTGATCGAGGCCCAGATTCCCTACGACCTCCAGCTTTACCCCCGCAAAACCCACTCCATCGCCGGCCCCGTCGACCGCACCCACCTCTACACCCGCATCCTCGCCCACTTCGAGAAATACTTGATGCCGCCGGTGCAATAGAGCCGCGCCGGCGACGTTGACCTGGGATGCATTGAACCAGCCCGCTACGGTTAGCAGTTACCAGACGGTTTCCGATTCAAGGGAAGTAGAAATGCGGCTCGTGGTCTCCCAGGTCCGAAAATCCGGACAAAATCCGGACCCTGATGGGCACCCAGGTCTCGCGGTTAGGATGAGAGGAGAATGGCGCCTGGGCCACCCGGGGCAAGTAAGCGTGAGAGGGCAACTGGACGACGGTGCGCACTCACTTACAGCCCCACTTAAGCAAATAACGCTTGAGTGGGCCACACGTCCCACCGAAACCTGGCAATATTTGCGGAGCAACGACGAGAGGGCGGCCTGGGCCGCCCTCTCGTCGACATCTTTGCAGCTCTTACACGGTTGCGGGGACGCTATGGTAGGTCGAGACGACCGTCTCAAACGCCTGAACTCTCGGCGTTCCATCAATCACTTTCGCCAGCGTCTTCAACACATCCGGGTAAGTGCGGGTGTTGTAATCGTCGGCATTGCTCTTGTGCTCCCACAGGCTGATTGAAACCGCATCCTGCGAGCCAGGGTTGCATAGGTTGACCGCTTCCTTGAAGCCCTTCTGCTTCTGCAGCAAAGGAAGAATCTGGCTTTCGAAGGTGTGGGTGTAATCGGACTGCATGTTGGCTTTAATGCGGAAAGTTACATTGCGTGCGTACATATTCAACCCCCTAAAGGTTGTCTCGCTTGTAAGTGGGGGAGAACTTCAGATGGCCTTTACTTATATTCGGGGGATCTGAATGAGGTGACTGTTTCTATATGCCTCATCTTTGAACGTAGTCTCTTGACCGAGCGATGTCAAATCGAGTGTGGATCGCGACCAGGACGAGAGCGGACACACGTCCTCGGCCCTCACATCTCGTGGTGATTAAAGATGTCATCCTTCTCGCGGCATCCGCACCGCGTGCACCACAGGCAGCAAGACAGCAGAATCGCCACGCCCGCCGTCACCACAATCGCCACCAGGCTCTCGTTCGTCGTCATCCAGTGCATCAGAACCCGCATATCTCACCACAACCTGCTGGTCGCTCCCGCCATTCCCGCGCCGCTCGCCATCGGGCTTCACGCCGTCCCGGGAAGAAACTGCCTTAGCTCCAACGACCCCAGTGTAGCACCGCTCCAACCTCCCCCGATGGTCCGTTTAATACTTGCCGAATAGTGAAGAAAAAGCGAAAATAATCTCGAAATGACCTCCGGTTCCAGCCCGGATTTTGACCCTGCCATCCCCGCCGTTCGCCCGGACGAATCCGTCGCGGATTCCGACGCCGAAGACTGGCCCGAGGAGTTCCGACCCCTCGCCGCACCCGCCTCCATTCCGCACTCCGAATCCGCCCCCGAATCCGAGCCTGACGCTGAACACGAACCCAGCCACCACGCCTCGGCCCCCGGCCCCGGCCTCAACTGGCTCTTCGTCGACCTCAACTCCTACTTTGCCTCGGTCGAGCAGCAGACCCGCCCCGAGCTGCGCGGCCGCCCCGTCGCCGTCGTCCCCATGATGGCCGACACCACCTGCTGCATCGCCGCCAGTTACGAAGCCAAGGCCGTCGGCGTCCGCACCGGCACTCTCGTGGGCGACGCCAAGCGCATGTGCCCCGGCATCACCCTCATCGAGGCACGCCACGAGCTCTACGTCGACTACCACCACCGCATCGTCGAGGCCGTCGAAAGCTGCGTCCCCGTCTCCGCCGTCCTTTCCATTGACGAAATGGCCTGCCGCCTCATCGGCCGCGAGCGCCCGCTGCTGGCCGCGCTCGACCTCGGCCGCCGCGTCAAGGCCCGCATCCGCGAGCAGGTTGGCGAAACCCTCCGCTCCTCGGTCGGCCTGGCCACCAATCGCTACCTCGCCAAAATCGCCAGCGACATGGAAAAGCCCGACGGCCTGGTCGCCCTCCCGCTCGACATCCTTCCTGAAGCCCTCTCGCGCCTCACCCTCCGCGACCTGCCCGGCATCGGCGCGCGCACCGAAAAGCGCCTCAACGCCAAAGGCATCACCACCATGCCGCAGCTTCTCGCCCTCAATGCCGAGCAGGCCGGCGAGCTCTGGGGCTCGGTCTGGGGCCAGCGCCTCTTCCACTGGCTGCGCGGCCAGGACTTCGACATGTCGGAGACCGAGCACCTCAAATCCATCAGCCACTCCCACGTCCTGGCGCCGGAGATGCGCACCCTCGACAAGGCCTGGGCCGTCGCCCACAAGCTGCTCCACAAGGCCGCCCTGCGCCTGCGCACCAACGGCCTCTGGGCCTCAGGCATCGACCTCGCCATCGGCTTCGCCGTTCCCCGCGGGCAGCAGGCGCCCGTCAGCCGCTTCGGCGTGCCCACCCGCGGCTGGCACAGCGACCTTCGACTGGCCGAGTGCCAGGACAACCAGACCCTCATCGCCGCCCTGCGCCGCCTGTGGGATTCACGTCCCAGCGGCGGCGAACCCTCGGGAAACGAGCTCTCGGGAAACGAGCTCTCGGGTGGCGAGCTCTCGGGTGGCGAGCCCTCGGGTGGCGAGCCCTCGGGTGGCGAGCCCTCGGGCGGCGAGTATGACCAGCCCTACTTCATCGGCGTCCAGCTCACCAACCTCGTCCCTGACCGCCTCCACTCGCTCAACCTCTTTGACGCGCTCGAAGACACGCAGAGCCGCACCCGCCTGCTGGCCGCCATGGACCAGCTCAACCTGAAATACGGCTCCGCCGCCCTCGCGCCCGCCGCCATGCTCGCCGCGTACAAGGCCGCGCCCACCCGCATCGCCTTCCACAGCATCCCCGACCTCTTCTGATTCCCCCTCCTTTTCTCCCTGCCTGAACTTTTTCCGCCCCTCCGCGTACCTTTCTGCATCCCGGCAGGCAATTCCATGCGGATAAGAGAGTAGAAGCGAACCCGATGGCCCGTGACTGGCAGCCCGATTTCGAACAACTCGTCGACGAGCACCAGTCCATGGTCTTCTCGCTCGCCTGGCGCATGACCGGGGACCGCGGATTGGCTGAAGAGATCGCGCAGGATGTCTTCCTTGAACTGGATCGCAACCTTGCCCGGCTCGATTCGCCACTCCACGTACTCCACTGGCTCCGCCGCGTGGCCATGAGCCGCTCGGCAGACGGCCTGCGCAGGCTGCGGGTGCGCGGCGTCGATCTCTGGGTGGAAATGGACGAAGACCCAAGCGCGCCCGCCGATGATCGCTTCTCGCCTCTCGGCGCAAGGCTCGAGCAATTGCTTGCGACCCTGCCCGAGGCGCAGCGCGCGGCCCTCGTCCTCCGTTACCAGGAGGACCTGACGCCGGACGAAATCGCGGCCACGCTCAACGCACCTGTGGCCACCGTAAAGAGCCACCTGCAGCGCGGACTCAAGCTGCTGCGGGCCAAGGCCAACAGCCATTTGAAGGAGTACATCCGTGGAATTTGAACCCCTGGACTCGGAACCGACGGACGATCTCGAACGCGAGCTGCGGCAGGCCTTCGCGCGTCGTCCTGCACCTCCGGCCCTCAAGCGCCGCCTTCTGGACCAGCGCCGCCGGCAGCAGTCGGCACGCATCCACCGGCACGTGATTCTCTGGCAGCGTCTCGCCGCCACGTTCATCCTCGCCTGCACCCTTGGCGGCCTGCTCGCCTGGCAGCACGTCCGCCAGCAGCGCAAAGGCCAGGAACTGCGCCAGCAGGTGTTCACCGCCTTCCGCATCACCAACCACGCCCTGGACCAGGTGAACCGCCAGCTCGCCTCCCACGCCGGCGAAAGCCAGGCCGGCGACCAGGAATAAGGAGATCTTCGCCATGAAAGTCCGCATTGCAGCCTTCGCGCTTGGGGTGGCGGCGCTCGCCGTTCCCGCCTTCGCGCAAAACTCGCCGCTCAACATTCCTCCTCAGCTTGAGAAAGAGCTCGCCGCGCGCGCCTCCAACGTCACTGAGGTTACGCTGGGCAAAAACATGCTCAGCTTCGCCGCGAAATTTATGAACGGCAAGGACAAGGACGACGCCGCCGCGCAGCAGCTCATCCAGAACCTGCAGGGCATCTACGTCCGCGACTACGAGTTCGACAAGCCCGACCAGTACTCTCTTGAGGAGGTCGAGCAGCTCCGCAAATCCTTTGCCACCTCCGAGTGGTCCACCATCGTCAGTGACCGCGAGAAGAAGACCGGCGAAACCACCTACATCATGGTCAAGACAGTCAACGGCCAGAACGACGGCATGTTCATCTTTTCCGCTGAACCCAAGGAGCTCAGCATTGTCCTCATCCTCGGCCCCATCAACCTCGATCAGCTCGGCGAGCTCAAGGGCCTGGGCGGACTCTCGTCGCTCAGCGGCGTCAACCAGAAAACCAAAGTGAAGGCCAAGACAGGAGACAAGTGATGCGGCGTCTCCTCTGGATTCCCCTCGCGCTCTGCGCCCTCGCCGTTCCGGTGGTTGTGCTGGCCGGCGGCAGAGGCAGCGGATTTGACGGTGTCGTCCATTCCATCGGCCACCGCTACCACGCCCACGCCACGCGCATACCCTTCCTCGGCGTCATCAGCCTCGTTGCGGGCCACGCCACGCATCAGGGCGTCGGCAACCTCCACATTGCCGAGTTTGACCATTTCACCGCCACCGTCGACGGCGAAGAGCTCAATCGCATGGTCACTGGAAAGCTCGGCGAAGGCTGGAGCCGCATGATTCGCTCCACCAGCCGCAAGGGCGGCGAGCAGACCCTCATCTTCTCCCGCCCCGAGGGCAAGCGCATGGGCCTGTTCATCGTCGACCTCGACGGCCACGAGATGGATGTCGTCCAGGTCTCCGTCGATCCCGATTACGTCAGCCAGTTCGTCAACAACAAGATGGACAAGCACGACCACGGCGGCCACGAAAGCGACTCCGACAGCGAAGGACTTCACAACAGCGATGGACTTCACGTCAGCGCCTCCGATTAACGGCCGCGTTTCCTCCAGAGCGCGGCCAGGGCTGTCTACACTTGGAAGATGGTGGCCAGCCCTTTTTTCACCACGCAATCCAACTACCGCGGCCGGCTTGCGCCCTCGCCCACCGGCTACCTGCACGTGGGCCACGCGCGCACCTTCTTCACCGCCTATCAGCGCGCACGCGGCGCACGCGGCACCCTCGTCTTCCGCATGGAAGACCTCGATCCCGACCGCAGCCGCCCCGAATACGCCCAGGCCGCGCTCGACGATCTCCGCTGGCTCGGCATCGAGTGGCAGGAGGGTCCCGACCTCGGCGGTCCCTGCGCGCCCTACGCGCAAAGCCTGCGCGGCGACGTTTATCGCAGCGCATTTCAGCAGCTCCTCCGCGCCGGATTCCTCTACCCCTGCCGCTGCTCCCGAAAAGATCTGGCCGCCGCACTCGCCGCGCCGCATGAAAGCACGAGTGCCGAGCCGAATCCAGCCGAACAAAATCCCGTCGAACATGACCCGCTTGACGACGAGCCCATCTATCCCGGCGCCTGCCGCCCCGCGCGCATCGATCCCGCGCTCTACGCCGATCCCGCCGCCGAAATCCCCGCCGACGTGAACTGGCGCTTCCGCGTCCCCCACAGCGAACCCATCGAATTCACAGATCTCAATCTCGGCCCGCAACGCTTCCTCGCTGGCCGCGACTTCGGCGATTTCATCATCATGCGCAGAGACGCTTTTCCGGGGCCCCCACGGACAGGTCCAAGTCCGTGGGGTGGTGGAGTCCCCAGCTATCAACTCGCCTGTGTCGCCGACGATGCCGCCATGCGCATCACCGAAGTCGTCCGCGGCGCAGACCTGCTCAAATCCACCGCCCGCCAAATTCTGCTCTACCGTGCCCTCGGCCTCACCATTCCTGATTGGTTCCATTGCGCGCTCGTCGCCGACGCCCACGGCCAGCGCCTTGCCAAACGCCACGATGCCCTCAGCCTGCGCACCTTGCGCGAACGCGGCTTCTCGCCCGCGCAGGTACTCCAAAACAAAATGCCGGCAGAGCTCTGAGCTCCACCGGCCAGTCGTACTCGTTCCGCGCGGCCCTTGTTCGCCGCGTTCTCTGTTACGTGTGCCCCTCACGCATGTTTGATGAACGTCCCTTTCTGCAGCTCGCTCATCGCCGTCTGCAATTCGTGCTGGGTATTCATCACAATCGGCCCATACCAGGCCACCGGCTCTTCCAGCGGCTTGCCGCTCACCAGCAGGAAGCGCATCCCTTCCGGCCCCGACTCCACCACGATCTCATCGCCGCGATCAAACAGCACCAGTGAGTGGTTCTTGGCGTCGTACTTCGCCTCCGCGTTCGGGTTCACGGCCGACTCCGTCAGCACCGCCTGCGGGTCGGACGCATCCTTGAACGTCCCCGCGCCCGCAAACACATAGGCGAATGCATTTCGCGTCACGTCCACCTGGATGCGCCGCTTCCGGTTCGGCCCCACGCTGATGTCCACATAACTCGGGTCCGCCGCCACGCCTTCCACCGGGCCGCGCCGTCCCCAGAACTCGCCGCAGATAATCCGCGCCTTCGTTCCGTCGTCCTCCGTCACCTCAGGAATCGCCGCTGAAGGAATGTCCTGGTAGCGCGGCGCGGTCATCTTCAGGCTCGCCGGCAGGTTCGCCCAAAGCTGGAAGCCATGCATCCGCCCGCGCTCGTCGCCTTTCGGCATCTCCTGGTGCAGAATCCCGCTGCCCGCCGTCATCCACTGCACGTCGCCCGCCGTCATCTTGCCCTTGTTGCCCAGGCTGTCGCCGTGCTGCACCTCGCCCGCCAGCACATACGTGATCGTCTCAATCCCCCGGTGCGGATGCCATGGAAATCCCGCCAGATAATCCTCCGGCCTCTCGTTCCTGAAATCGTCCAGCAGCAGAAACGGATCGAACTCCTTCGTCTTGCCAAACCCGAAGGCCCGCTCCAGCTTCACGCCCGCGCCCTCCAGCGTCGGCTTTGTCTGCAAAATCTCCTTCACCGCCCTCAATGACATTTCCAACCCTCCTCCGCGCACCCGCTCCCGCGGCGCACCTTTCCTTTGCCGCGGATGCAGCCTCTCAGCCTCGCCCGCCGGCCCTCCGTCGTCCCCTTGCCTATTGTTTAAGCCTTGATGAACTGCACGTCCAGCATGATTGTCACGTCCTCGCCCACCAGCACGCCGCCCGTCTCCAGGGCCGCATTCCACGCCAGCCCAAAATCCTTGCGGTTGATTTTGGTCACCGCCGAAAGCCCCACCCGCAGGTTGCCCCACGGGTCCTTCCCCGGAGCGCTCGGTCCCTCCACCGCAAAGGCCACCGCCTTCGTCACGCCGTGCATCGTCAGCTCGCCCGTAACTTCCAGCTCGCCCGCGCCCGCCGGCGTCACCTGCACGGATTTGAAGCTCAGCACCGGGTACTTCTCCGCGTCGAAAAAATCCGCGCTCTTCAGGTGCGCGTCCCGCTGCTCGTCGCCGGTCGACAGCGTCGTCACGGGAATCGTCGCCTCCACCGTCGAGCCCGCCAGGTCGCCCTCCTTCAGCGTCAGCGTGCCGCTCAATCCGCTGAACTTGCCCTTCACGTTTGAAATCATCATGTGCTTCACCTTGAACTCCGCCGCTGAATGCGCCGGATCAATCTTCCAGGTGGTGGTCGTTGCATTTGCCGCCGTCGTGGTCATCTTCCCAGGTCTCCTTTCACTGCCTTCACCTCTCTTGGATGCGCGACCTCGATATTCGTTGCAACAACTATTCTCCCGGCCGCCCCAAATCCCTCTCGTCATCCTGACCGGAGCACGCCTGGGGCCCCGCGGGCGGTCACGTCCGAGGGGTAAGCGAAGCGAAGGATCTGCTTCTGTTGCATTCGTAACTTCCGGTTTGGCGGTGACTGGCTCGGAACCTCAATCTAGCGCACTCTCGTGCCCAGCGCAGCGAAGCAACTGCGGGTTGCTTTTGATTACTTGAACGAGATCATCGAGACGTGGGCCGTCGCGCCCTGAAGAACCTGTTCAATTCATAAAGGCAAGGCAGCATGATCGCGGCTATCACCGCGACTCGCTCATAGTATTGGAAGTAATTAGCAGTCGAAGCGACAACGACCCCACTGCTGAGCCGGTATGAGATCGTGTTTTTGTGCCAAGGGAGAGAAACGGTCATAAAGCCAGCGAAGTAGCCGAACAATCCGATTGAAGCATCGGTCCAGACCCGCTTTGATGCGGTCTTCGTGACGGCTACAGTCAACCACCCGCTCAGCGCCCCAATCGCCATTCCTACAATCGCGTGTCCGAGCAGGAATATAAGCGTAATGACTGGTGAATCCGGGAACATGCGACGATTCTATCCCTGTTGCGGTCGTGTGGTGGACAATCCGGAAGTTACCTGATTCGTGCCCGGCCCCAGGTCCCTTTGCTGTCAAACCCTCCAGCTCCACCCACGCCCGCAACTCCCTCATTCCATGCGCAAAATCCCCGCCGCCCATTTTGCCGATGATTGCCCCCTTCTGCCGCACAATGGAACTGTCGGAGGAATACGCATGCACCCAATTCGCCACAAATCCGCAGTTGGCTGAAAGCTGACGGCTGAAAGCTGAGGGCTGAAGGCTGACGGCTGAAAGCTGAGGGCTGAAGGCTGACGGCTGAAAGCTGAGGGCTGAAAGCTGACGGCTGAAAGCTGAGGGCTGAAGGCTGACGGCTGAAAGCTGAGGGCTGAAGGCTGGTGGACCCCCCCCCACCCCCCCTACAAAATTTGCAGTTTTCCACAGCCATTTTGCCGACAATTACGAGGTTCTGTGAAGCACCGCACCTAAACGGCAAGGAGGCCAGCCGAACCCGCGCCCAGCCCGCGCCAAAACGGCGCCCGGACCCATCACTCCCGTGCCTTCGCCGGCACTGCGCCCGCGCCGCATCGCTTGTGGTCCTCAATCGCCCGGCAGCAGCCGCAGATAGAACGCGTTGTTCCCCGTGCGCAGATCCTTGCCATAGCTGAACGCCACCGTCGTCCCGAAGACCCGCAGCTCGGCCTGCGCGCCCGTGTCCACCATCCACTTCTGCCAGGCCGGCACCTCAAGGGCATCGCCCATCTTGCCCGTATCCACAAACGGCCCCAGCGTCGCCGTCATCAGCCCGTTCGCGTAGAGCATCTTGTCCGTCTCCCACCGGGCAAGAAAGTAATCCCGTCCCAGCGGCGCGCTGCCCTTGATTCCGTCTCGCGTGCCAATGTGCCCGCGCATCGGCAAATCGTTGTCGCGCTCCAGTCCCAGCTCGAACAACTCGTCAAACGGCGGCTGCCCAAAGATTCCGCCCGCGCGAATCTCCTGCCGCGTCTCGTAGTCGCTGCCCGTCGCGCGCGGCAGCCAGCGCCAGCCCATCCGGCCTTGCAGCCTCTCAAAGCTCTGTGACGGCGTAGACCACAACCGAGCCGCCTCGGAACTCGCACCCGCAGTCAGCGTAAAGCGCCGCTCCGGCACACGCAGCAGCGTGCTGCGCACCGTCATTTTTTGCATAAGCGAAAATCCCTGCGCCAGCAGCGACGGCGCAAGCACTCCGTCCGCGGTCACGCCGCGCAATTCTCGATCGGAAACCTCCGCGCCGGCCCTCCAGCCAAACCGGTCCCGCGCGTCGGAGCCCACCGTCAGCGCGCCCGCCTCACGCCGCAGGTTCAGGCTGGCCACCACCGGCGCAGGCCCCGCAAACGACTGCCGCAGCGCCCAGTTCTCGTTTCGTGCATCAAAGCTGAGCCTGTAGCGCCGCACCGTGCTGTGCATCAGCGGCCCCGCAGCCTCTGCAAACACTCTCCGCTTCTGCGCATCCCAGCGCACCATGCCCTTGAAGTTGATCGCCTGCCCGCGCAGATTGTCATACTCCGGATCGATCTCCTGAAACGGCAGCCCGCGCGCCAGCAGAAACGCCCGCTCCAGCCAGCCGTCGCCGAATCCGTTCAGCTCCCGCGCGCGAAAGACCATCTCGAACCGCCCATCGTCGCGCGCGCGCAGGTCAAAGTGGTACTGCGGAAAAATGCCCAGCCCCCGCACCCGCGCGTCACTGTCGGCCAGTTGCCGCGCCGTCAGTCGCGACATCGGCGCAAACGCGAACGCGCCATCCAGCAGCGTCGGTGAAATTTTCAGCGGCGGTTCCACCTTCACCGCCGCAAGCTCCGGCTTGCCCACGCGGTTCCACTCCTGCACGGCCGCCGGCACATTGTCCTCGAGGAAATACACGGTCGCCAGAAAGTTCGCCGCATACGCGTCATCCGGCTTCAGCTTGAGCGCCCGCCGCAGCGCCCGCGCCGCCCGCGCATACTCCTTCTGCCTGAAGGCCACGCCGGCCCGTTCCAGCGGAAATCGCTCGTCGCGCGGAGCCTGCCTTGCCCCGGCTTCCAGCGTCGCATCCGCATCACGCCAGCGTTCCAGGTGCGCCAGCGCCGTGCCGTACGCGAAATTCTGCTCCGCCGTGCGCGCCTGCAACGGCTCCAGCGCACCCGCCACTTTCTGCCATCTCCCGGCATCAAGCCATGCGCGAATCTGCTCCGCAAGAGCTTGCGCCGCCTGCGCCGATTCACTGGTTTGTCTCGTTGGAGTTGATTGTCCCGCAACCGCCAGCCCTGCGCCCAGCGCCCACGTTAGGCAAACCGTGCGTGCAAGCCTGCGATAAGTCTTCGCCGTCACGGTCAGCGCGCGCCGCCTGCCGGCACAGCCAGCAGGGTCCAGTGGCCGGTCGCCTTCCATTCGTGTTCGAAGATCGTTTCGTCCACCTTCATCAGCCTGCGCTGCTCCGGATCGTTCACCACCACCACGTGCCGCTCCGGCTCCACGCCCGCCACCACCACGTAATGCAGCGCGTGGCTGCCTTCCGGCCTCACCGCGGCAATCAGCGGCCGCCCATGCCGCAGATGATCCGCCACCATCGCCCAGTCGCCCGTGAACGCAAACGTCCGGTAGCCGTTCGCCTTCAGATAATCCACCATCGCCGACGCATAAATCCCGTGCGCCTGCTTGGCATAAAGCACGCGCAGAATCTGCTCCGGGTCGGCGGCTGCGCTCGTCGGCCGCCCCTCGTGCCGCTCCCAGTACTGCATCACCATCGCCAGCGTCGCCGCGCCGCAGCCGTCCTTCGTCTGCGCCACAAAGGGCACGTCCAGCCACACGCCGGCCGTGCCCCCTGCAAACGCCGCGCCGCATGCCGCCCCCATCAGCACTGCAACGCACGCAACCTTTTTCAGCATCCGCCGAGCCTCTACAGCAAAGCCAGGGTTGATGTTTCCCGAAACCAAAGCCTTCAAGTCGACGCGACCAATCCGGGGTCCCCAACGACAGGTCTTCGTCGTTGGGGTGGGACCATCAGGGAACGGCGACCTTGCGATAAGCCAGCAAGGACACTTGTACCCTGGTTTTGCTCTTAGTGCACGGCCACGATAATCAGGATCAGCGCCGCAATCGCCACCAGAATAATCAGCAGGTCGCGGTTGTCGATGGTGCCGGCGGCAAAGTCCTTCTGCGCCCTGGTTGCCCGCTGCGCCAGTTGGGCCAGCTCCTGGTCGCTCAGCCCGGCCACGGCCTTCTTCACCTGTTCGGGATTCATGTGGCTGGTCTCCAGCGCATTCTTCGCCTCGGGCGAGCTGAGGAACCGGTCCAGCGTCTCCTGGTTCTGCTGCCGCTGCCGGCTCGCGTCCACCGTAGCTTTCTGCAGCTCTTGCGGGCTCACCAGTTGGCCGGCCGCTTCGGCCATCAGGCTTTGGGGCGCGGCGCAAACGGCCACAAGGGCCGCCGCCGTGCAGGCTTTCACAAAAGTAGAATGGGCTTGCTTCAACATGGATCGCTACCTCCGGGGGATTCAGGTGCGGTTGGGGGTCGCTGCTTCCGCGCCCGGTTGTCAGTGTCTGGTGCAAGAATAGCCGACCTCAAAAGGCAGCCGGCAAGGTCTGCGCAGTTGTGAACCTTGAACATCATCGGTTCTTTTCAGTTTGGATGAACCGGGCAAGCCCCCAAGTTGCCTCAGAATCCACCGCTTCCACATCCCCCACGCGCTCACAGCCGCCCGCACGGGGCTTATCCTCAAGGACAGCCTCCTCGTCCCTCCATGTCCGACTTCGCCCAGTCCGTCAAGCAGCAGGCCGACATCGTCAAGATCGTCGAGGGCTACATCCGCCTGCGCAAATCCGGCGCCACCAACTACGCCGGCCTCTGCCCCTTCCACAAGGAGAAATCCCCCTCCTTCAATGTTCACGCGGTCAAGCAGTTCTTCCACTGCTTCGGCTGCGGCGTCTCCGGCGACGTCTTCAGTTTCGTGGGCAAAATTGAGAACGTCGGCTTTCCTGAGGCCGTGCGCATCGTCGCCGAAAAGTGCGGCATTCCCCTGCCCAAACGCGAATTCTCCTCTCCCGAGCAGGCCGCCGAAGCCCGCCTCCGCGGCAAGCTGCTTGACCTGCATGAGGCCGCCGCCGGCTGGTTTGAGGAGCAGCTTCGCGGTCCTGAGGGCGCAGTGGCCCGCGAATACCTCGCCGGCCGGGGCCTCACGCCCGAGGGCATCCAGACCTTCCGCATCGGCTACGCGCCCGACAGCTTCAAAGCCCTCCGCGAGCGCCTCAGCCCCACGGCCGACGAGGCCACCCTGCGCGCCAGCGGCCTCTTCAGCGCAAAAGAGCAGGGCGATGGCACGCCCGGCCCGCTCTATGACCGTTTTCGCAAGCGCGTCCTCTTCCCCATCTGCAATGAGGGCGGCCGCGTCATCGCCTTCACCGCGCGCACGCTTGAGGCCGGTGACAAGGCCGGCCCCAAGTACATCAACTCGCCGGAGACGCCGCTCTATCAAAAAGGCCAGGTCCTCTTTAATCTCGACAAGGCCAAAACCGCCATCCGTCAGGCCGAGTTCGCCCTGCTCGTCGAAGGGCAAATGGACTGCATCAGCGTCTTTCTGCGCGGCATTCGCAACGTCATCGCCACCAGCGGCACTGCATTCACTCCGCAGCAGGTGGCCGTCCTCCGCCGCCACACCGCCAACGTTGTCGTCAACTTTGACCCTGACGCCGCCGGCGCCAACGCTGCCGAAAAATCCATCGCCCTGCTCACTGAGGAGGGCTTCTCCATCCGCCTCGTCACGCTCGAGGGCGGCCTCGACCCCGACCGCTTCATCCGCGAGCGCGGCGTGGAGGCTTACACGGCCGCCGTCCGCGGCGCGCGCCGCCAGGCCGATTACCTCATCGAGCGCGCTCGCGGCCAGTTCCCCGGCGCAACCTCTGAGCAGAAGGTCAAAGCCATGAACTTCCTTCTGCCCCACATCCGCCGCATGCCGGAACGGCTGGCCCGCGAGCAGTTCGCCGCCGACGCCGCGCAAAAGCTCGGCATTGACTCCGCCGTCCTCCGCGAGGAGCTGCGCCAGGCCGCGCTCAAGCGCCGCGACCGCGTCGAAGCCCGCCCCGCATCGCTCACTGAGGTCGAGCGCGTCCTCCTCCGCGCCCTCGCCGTCACCGATCCTGAGTTTGCCGAGTGCCGCCGCCTCGTCGCGGAAGCCCTCCAGAACCAACCGCAATGGTTTGAAGGGCTTGTCTGCTTCCCCGCGCTCCAGGCCCTGGCCTACCGCGCCGCGGCAGATCCCATGGAGGCGGTCGAGGACCCCGCACAGCGCGCCCTGCTGGCCGAGGCCCTGCTGGGCGAAACGGACCTGCCCACCGAACCCGGCGTCCGCGGCGCCGTCGTCAGCCTGCAAAAGCGCGCTTTGGAGCGCAACCTGCGCGAACTCCGCTCTCAGATTGCCGAGGCCGAGCGCCGCGGCGACTTCGCCGAATTGGCCCTCCTCACCCAGAAAAAGCTGGACCTCGACCGCGCCCTCCGCAACCTCCACGCCGGCCCTCCTCAGGCCTGACCGCAACCCTCCGCGCCTCGCAATCTTCTGCGTCAAATCCGCCCCAAAATGCGTCTAAGAGAAGGAGGAACTGAGCGGTCAGGGACCCGATTGCCGCTCAACCCGGACCCGCCGGACGTAGGGCGCGCATAACCAGTTTGAGGCGGCTGCACATTTTCTTTGCGGGCCGGACGGGCCGAATGTGGTATTCTATTAATCTCTGTGAGGATGAGCGCCCCCTTTGCCCCACACATGAGCTTCGGCTCGCGGGCGACCCAGGCGAAACCTGAAGCGCTGTCATCCTGTTCCGAGCCACTATGTAGGACCGCTGTCTTTTTTTGCGGCGAACCGCGGGATTGTGTCCGCGCGCGCCGGATCTCCCACGGGGAGACTTCCGGAAGGCGTGCCCGGACGTGCACTGGCGCGCGAAACGGTGCGAAAACTTATTCGCGACGGAGAGCAGGAGTAATTTGGCAACCGAAGATAAATTCGAACATGACATTGACACCCTGATCGAAGTTGGCAAAGAGAAGGGCTATCTCACCTACGGCGACGTGAATGACATGCTGCCGGAGGAGATGGGCTCCTCGGCCGACGACCTCGACGACCTGATGACCACCATCAGCGGCCAGGGCATTGACCTGCTGGATGGACCCAAGTTTGGCGCCGAAAAGGAATTTGAACTGGAAGAGGGCGAAGACGTTGAGCTCGACCTGACGCCCGGCACCCTTGAAAAAACCAACGATCCCGTCCGCATGTACCTGCGTGAGATGGGTACCGTGCCGCTGCTCACGCGCGAGGGCGAAGTTGAAATCGCCAAGCGCATTGAGCGCGGCCAGATGCGCGTCCTCAAGGCCATTTCGCGCTCGCCCATCGTCATTCGCGAGGTCGTGTCCCTGGGTGAAGACCTGAAGCGCGGCGTGCGCAACGTGAAAGAGGTCGTGGTCTTCGACGAGGAAGAGCTGACCGAAGACGTGGTGCAGGCGCGCGTGCGCTCCACCGTCACGCGCGTGGACGCGCTCGTCAAGCACCAGAAGAAAATCCAGCAGCTTGAAGAGAAGCAGGCCGCGGCCACCAGCAAGACCAGCCAGCGCGAGCAGCGCCGCACCCGCTGGGCCATCGCGCGCGAAAAGGTCCTGGTCTCGCGCATCGTCCGCGAGCTCAAATACACGCCGCTGGAACGCAAGCGCCTGCTCGACAAGGTCAACAAGACCGTCGACACCATGCGCACCCTCGAGCGTCAGATCCGCTCGCTCGATCAGAAGCACGAGGCCAGCAAAAGCGACGAGCTCAAGAAGGAGTACCGCCGCCAGCAGAAAAACTGCAAGGCTGACCTTGAAAAAATCGAGGGCGACGCCGGCGTCTCCATCGCCGAGCTCAAGCGCACACAGCGCGAAATGATTCAGGGCGACATGGACGCCGAGCAGGCCAAGCGCGAGCTCATTGAGGCCAACCTCCGCCTGGTCGTCTCCATCGCCAAAAAGTACACCAACCGCGGGCTCCAGTTCCTTGACCTCATTCAGGAGGGCAACATCGGCCTGATGAAGGCCGTGGACAAGTTCGAATACCGCCGCGGCTACAAGTTCTCCACCTACGCCACCTGGTGGATTCGTCAGGCCATCACCCGCGCCATTGCCGATCAGGCGCGCACCATCCGCATCCCGGTGCACATGATCGAGACCATCAACAAGCTCATCCGCACCAGCCGCCAGCTTGTGCAGGAGCTAGGCCGCGAGCCCTCCAGTGAAGAGATCGCGCGGCGCATGGACATTCCGGTCGCCAAGGTGCGCAAGGTGCTCAAGATCGCGCAGGAGCCCATCTCGCTCGAAACGCCCATCGGCGAAGAGGAAGATTCGCACCTCGGCGACTTCATCGAGGATCGCCAGGCTGTCTCGCCGTCTGAGGCCGTCATCAGCGTCAACCTCAAGGAGTACACCTCGCAGGTCCTCCGGACTCTCACTCCTCGGGAAGAGAGAGTGATCAAGATGAGGTTCGGCCTGGAAGACGGCTCCGAGCACACCCTCGAAGAAGTCGGCCAGAGCTTCCAGGTCACGCGCGAGCGCATCCGCCAAATCGAGGCCAAGGCCCTGCGCAAGCTGCGCCACCCCTCGCGCAGCCGCAAGCTCAAAGCCTTCGTCGAAGGCGTCAAGGAGATGTAATTCCGGGACCACCCCCGGGTTTGCAAAAGGCCGCGGCCTCCGGGTCGCGGCTTCTTTCTTGTATGGCCAATGGCCTTGTGCGGCCCCCGAAGAATTTCTCTTGCCCATTGCGTCTCGGCCCTGCTAAAACGTTTGCGCAAAGGATTTATTCCCCCAATCGGATCAGGAGACAGAAAGATGAAGCCCATCACCCGCCGCCAGTTCGGCAAAACCGTGGCCGCCACAGCCGCCGTCGCGGCCGCCGGCTCGCTGCTTCCCAGGTTCGCCTTCGGCGAGCCGCATCCTGAGATGCTCACCTTCCCTGAGGGCTTTCTGTGGGGATGCGCCACCGCCGCCTACCAGATTGAAGGCGGTGCAAAGGCCGATGGCCGCGGACCTTCTGTGTGGGACGTCTTTTCGCACACGCCCGGCAAAACCTACCACGGCGAAACCGGCGACGTGGCCGACGATTCCTACCACCTCTATAAGGAAGACATCAGCCTGCTCAAGAACCTGGGCGTCGCCACCTATCGCTTCTCCATCTCCTGGTCCCGCGTCTTCCCCACCGGCAAAGCGCCTCTCAACCCCAGGGGCATCGACTACTACGATCGCGTGGTCGATGAGTTGCTGAAGAATGGCATCACGCCGTACGTCACCCTCTTCCACTGGGACCTGCCGGCCGAGCTGCCCGGCGGATGGCAAAATCGCGATACCTCCAAGGCCTTTGGCGATTACGCGGCTTTCATCGCCAAGCACCTCGGCGACCGCGTGCACCACTTCATGACGACCAATGAGTTCACCTGCTTCACCGACCTCGGCTATCGCGAGGGCCGCTTCGCGCCGGGCCTTCGCCTTCCCGACAAGCAGGCCTTCCAGGTGCGCCACCACGGCATTCTGGCGCATGGGCTGGGCGTGCAGGCCATCCGCGCCAACGCGCCCAGCGGCACGCAGGTGGGCCTGGCGGAGAATGCATCCGTCTATGTCCCGGTCACGGAAACTCCGGAGGACATCAAGGCCGCGCAGCGCGCCACGCGCATTGAAAATGCGCCCTTCCTTACCGCGCTGATGGAAGGCAAATACATCGACGAGTATCTTGAAAAGATTGGCAGCAACGCGCCCAGGGTCGAGCCCGGCGACTTCGAGGCCATCAGCAGCCCGCTCGACTTCGTCGGCCTCAACATCTACACGCCGTCCTACGTCCGCGCCAGCGACGCAAAGTACGGATACATCGTCGAGAGCAATCCAACCTCCTATCCGCACATGGCCTCGCCCTGGATTCTGATTGCGCCCGAATGCACCTACTGGGGCGTGCGCAACGTCTCTGAGCTATGGAACCCCAAGGCGCTTTACATCACGGAGAACGGCTGCTCCAGTGACGATGTGCTGCGCGCGGACGGCCAGGTCATCGACACCGACCGCGTCATGTATCTCCGCAACTACGTCACCGAGCTGCACCGCGCCGCCACCGAGGGCTATCCCATCAAGGGCTACTTCCTCTGGAGCCTGCTCGACAACTTTGAGTGGGCCGACGGCTATAGCAAGCGCTTCGGCATTCACTACGTCGACTTCAAGACCGAGAAGCGCACCCCCAAGCTCAGCGCGTATTGGTACAAGGACGTGATCGCGAAGAACGCCGTGGAGTAAGGCTGGTCGCAGACACAACGGTTCCACGCATACGGCAACGGCGCAGCCCTCAGGGTTGCGCCGCTTCCATCTCTGACCTCTCTTCCGCCGTCAGCTTCACGCCCGCCGCCGCCACATTCTCTTCGAGATGCGCCGCGCTCGACGTACCCGGAATCGGCAGCACAACCGGCGAGCGCCCCAGCAGCCAGGCCAGCGAGAGCTGCGCGGCCGTTGCTCCATGCCGAGTCGCGATTTGGCCGAGCGCCTTTGCCGATGGATGCTCAGGCTTCAGCAGTTTGCCCGCGGCCATCGGATACCACGGCAGAAAGGCGATGCCGCGCGCCGCGCACCAGTCAAGCGTCTGCTCATGCCGCCGGTCGGCCAGTGAGTAGCGGTTCTGCACGCTCACAATCGGAACGATCTTCTGCACATCCTCAATCTGCCCAGGCGTCACTTCGCTCAGCCCAATGTGGCGAATCTTGCCAGCCTCCTGCATCCGCCTGAGCGCGCCAAGTTGCTCCTCAAGCGGCGTCCTCGGGTCCATCCGGTGCAACTGGTAGAGTTCGATCCTCTCCAGCTTCAGCCGCCGCAGGCTCATCTCCACGCACTGAATCAGGTAGCCGGCGCGGCCCACATATTCCGTCTTGGCCGGACCCTGGCGCGTGATGCCGCCCTTGGTCGCGATGACCAGCCCGGCCGGATAGGGATACAGCGCCTCGGCAATCAGCCGCTCGGCAATCTCCGGCCCGTAGGCGTCCGCCGTGTCAATCAGCGTCACGCCCAGCTCCACGGCCCGGCGCAGCACCCGGCGGCAGGCCTCCGGGTCCGCGGGCTCGCCCCAGGCGCCTTCGCCCACCAGGCGCATCGTTCCGTATCCCAGCCGATGCACCGGCAGGTCGCCGCCAATCCGGAATGTGCCGCTGCCCGCGGCGGTCGGGGTCGCCATCGCAAGCTCCATCCTAAGGCATTGCGGGAACCGGGCAGTTCGTGGCAACGTATCCTCTAATGCAGGTCACGCAAGGAGGTTCGCCATGGGCAGCACCGTCTATCCAAACGCGCAGGCCGTCTTTTACCAGCAATATGAGTTGGCGCGGCGGGACGAGGTCGTGGGCATCCTGCTGGCACTGTTTCTGGGCGGCATCGGCCTGCATCACTTCTATCTCCGCCGCACAGGCCTCGGCATCCTCTATCTTTGCTTCTTCTGGACGCCGATTCCCTGGGTCCTCGGCTTCATTGAGTGCTTCTTCATGCCCGGCCGCGTGCGCGAATTCAACGCGATCCAGGCAGCCGGCATTGCCGCGGCGCTGGGGCTGGCCACGCCGCCCTGGGGAATGCCCATCAACGTTACGGTTAACGTGCCGCAGGCCGCGCAACCGGGCACTTTAACCGCCTGCCCGCGCTGCCAGCAAGCAAATGTTCCCGGAGCGCGATTCTGCGGCGCCTGCGGCCAGCCGCTGTAAAGCTAATCCTGTGTTGGATCCCCAATAAAAGAGGGTGCGGGATTTTCCCACACCCTCTTCGCGTTTCGTTGCAATGCGCGACCTACATATTCGCGTGGCCGGAGCGCATCGATTCATTGAATTGCGGCTTGGTGAAGTGCAGCGCGGCCTCCAGTGCCGCCTGATACTCAGCCGCGCGCTCCAGCAGCGCCGGGGTGGCCGCGGCGTACTCGCCCTCCACCGTCATCAGCCCTTCGCCCGCCTCGTGGTTCGCCATGCGCAGCAGGTCAGCCTCCGTGGTGTTCAGGTATTGCGCGTCGCGCTCATCGGCAATCCACACCGGCTTGCCGTTGCCCAGCACGCCGGAGAGCCAGTAGACCTTGCGCAGCAGATAGCCCAGCCGCTCGTTGTCGTCCGTGTCGGTAAAGACAAACTTCTTCCGCCAGCGGCTATAGAAGCGCGTGGTCACAGGCACCGGCTGCCGATTGCCCGATTTCAGGAATTCAAGCTGGCCCAGGTCCACGGTCTTGCGAATCGCGTTGTAGACGAAGGTCTCCGCATAGGGCTGCTCCATGGCCGGCACAATCTCGGCAAAGGTCACGGTCACGCTGGCGGCCAGCTTGGCGAAGAGGTTGGCGTGGGCCTCGTCGGCCAGATGCATTTCGCCGTGGACAATATACGTGTCCGCGCCGGAGGTCGAGCGATGGAAGGGCCATTGAAACTTCCCGAAGGCAATCGGCAAGCCGGCCAGTGTCACATAGCACTCGGGCCGCGGATTGCGCAGCCGCTTGGCCTCGGCGGTCAGGTGCGCTGCCATCTCCGGCAGCAGCTCGGGCTTCCACCCCAGCAACGAAGGCCCGTCGCCGGGGGCCCCGGACTTCCACCCCAGCGACGAAGACCCGTCGCCGGGGGCCCCGGGCTTGTCGAAGGCGAAGGCCTCGCTCAGCTCCAGTTGTAGAGTGCGGCCTTCCACATCCGGCAGGCCAAGCTGAAAGACGGCGGTGGGCTGGCCCTGGGTATCCGTGCCGGCAGCGGCGGAAACCAGTTGCAGGCCGGCCTGGGCGGCGGCCGACTCCAGCGAGGACACAAGCGATGACTTCAAAGCGGCATTCATAGGCAAGGAACCTGCTGCCAGGGCCCATGGCAAAAGACCCGTGGCAAAAAACCGTGGGAAGATGGTTGCACTCCCATTTTAGTGCATCCGGCAAAGCGTCCGCCCACCGGGGATTTACAATAAAAAGGTGCCGCTGGAAGTCTCCAAACCCATCATTCTCGCCGAAACCCTCACCAAGGTCTACACCAGCGGGCGTCTGGAAGTGCCGGCAGTCCGGGGCGTCTCCTTTCAGGTCAAGCCCGGCGAGTTCGTCGCCATCGTGGGCCCCTCGGGCAGCGGCAAATCCACCTTGTTTTACCTGCTCGGCGGCCTCACCCGCGCCTCCTCGGGCCGCGTAGTCATTGACGGCGTGGACTTTGCCAAGCTCAACGATGCCGAGCGCACCCGGCTGCGCAAGCACCGCATCGGCTTCGTCTTTCAAAAGTTCAATCTGCTGCCCACTCTGTCCGCCATGGGCAACATCGAGATCGCCTACGAGGTGAGCGGGCGCAAGGAGCCGATGGATCGCGCATATCTCGACCACCTGAGCGAGATCCTCTCCATCCGCGGGCGGCTCAAGCACCGGCCCTCCGAGTTGAGCGGCGGCGAGCAGCAGCGTGTGGCCATCGCCCGCGCGCTCATCACCCGGCCCTCCATTGTGCTGGCAGATGAGCCCACCGGCAACCTGGACTCGCGGAATTCTGACGCTGTGCTGCACATGCTGCAGCGCTCCAATCGCGAGCTTGGCCAGACCACCCTGATGATTACGCATAATCCTGAGGCGGCGGCCATCGCCCGGCGCATCCTCTACATGCGCGACGGCGAAATTGTGCGCGAAGAGGCTGGCGCGGGGACCACCGTGGACCGTCCGGGAACCGACCCGGAAACGGCCGGAACCCGGCCCAGCGCAACCCCTGCCGTGGTTTGACCGGATTTCGGCCGCCCAGTATACTCAGACTTGCGATACGCGGGAGTAGCTCAGTGGTAGAGCATCGCCTTGCCAAGGCGAGGGTCGCGGGTTCAAGTCCCGTCTCCCGCTCCAGTCCGCCCTCCGGCGCCGGCCGGGTTGGCTACGGCGGAGTGGAGCGCACCGCAGAGCGTTTCAGGCGGCCCTGCCAAGGCGCGGTACCCAAGTGGTAAGGGAGAGGTCTGCAAAACCTTTATGCGCCGGTTCGATCCCGGCCCGCGCCTCCAACTTTCAAATTCAGAACTGAATCCACGTTCAGGCCAAGCGCAGCACTCCATTGCTCCGTGAGCCCCGTCCGAGCGGCGACCTCCATCGTTAGCGTCAGCACCTTGTGCCCTGCGGGCAATCACTGCGCAAACAGCGAGAGCGGCACGGAATCGCCCAGCGCGCGGTAGCCCTTTGGATTGGGATGCAGATGATCGCCGCAGTCGTCGGCGGGCAACAACCTTTCCGGGTCGGCCGGGTCGCGCAGCACCTTGTCGAAGTCCAGCACCGCGTCGAAATGGCCCGGCTTGCGAATCCAAGCGTTGAGGTCTTCGCGGTCGGCTTCGATGGCCGCGTCGGGAAGGTAATAATCCGAGCCAACAAAGGGTGTGATGGTGGCACCGATGACCTTGAGACCGTGCGCATGCGCGCGCTCAATCATCTGCTGGTACGAGGAAAGGATGCGCTCCACCAGTTCCTTGTGCGCCTCCGGCGGCGCCGGGCCACGGCGCGACAGTGCTCCCAGATCGTTTACGCCTTCAAAAACGATGACCCAGCGCACGGCGGCCGGCGCCAGCACGTCGCGGTCAAAGCGCGCCAGCGCATTGGGACCCAACCCGTCCGTCAGCAGGTGATTGCCGCCGATTCCTTCATTCAGGACGCTGATGTCGCGCGTCTTCGGCGAAGCCTGCAGCCGCTCAGCCAGCACATCGGTCCAGCGGTCGTTTCCGTTGGTCGTCGATGCGTGTCCGTCAGTAATCGAGTCGCCGAGTGCGACGACCGAGCCGGCCCCTTGCGGGGCCAGCAGGTCCACTTCTCCAATCTGGTACCAGTGGTCCACCGTCTTTGCGCCGGTCAGCTCCGCATCTGCGACGTGATCGCCATGCACGAAATAGGAAGTCGCGCGCGAACCCGGATGGCCGGTTTCTCCCGTCGGGGGCGCCTCCAGATAAAAGGTGATGGCAAGGCTGGAAAGCGGCGCGACGGCCAGATCGACCGGGTCAGAAAGAAACTCGGCACCCGCCGGAACCGTCACTTCAGAGCGGCCGTCAAAGGTTAGCGCGCGGTCCGTCTCCGGCACAATGGCCGAAGATCCCGGCGAAACCGAGCGGGCAATGTGTACGGATACGAATCGCATGGGCTGAAAGCCGAACGCATTCGACACATGCACACGCAGTGTGCTGCCGCCCACGGAAAGCTGCACGATCTCGCGAAACGTGGCATCCCGCAGGTCGTCCGGCGTCGTCGCATTCTGCGGTTCGGGAATCTGTTGTGACGCTGCCCAGCTTCCCACCCACACCTCGCCATGCGTTTCAGTCTGAGAGTACGCCGCGAGAGAGAGCAAACCGAGGACCGAGAGAAAAGCGACCGAGGCGAGTTGTTTTGCGACGCTCATGGGGAATGTACTAGTATTGGTGCCGAACTAAATCGCTTTTTAAAGCGAGACAAGGGTAACACCATGAGCTCATCCGCGCGATTCCCCGCGACCCTGGCAGAATTCTGCATCGTTGCCTCCCTGGTTTTCTCCGGTACTTCCGCCATTACCCAGCAGGCTGCAGCCGCAAAATCGTCGCTGCCCCCGCCGGTCAAGTTCACGGCGGAGCAGGACCACCAGAACATGATGGATCAGCTCGGCATTGAAGCTCTGCGTCCGGGCCCGAGCGGCGACCCCAATGCACCCAATCACGCCAACTACGACGAGTCGATCGCCAACCCTTATCCCAATCTGCCCGATGCGCTCACGCTGAAGGACGGCAAGAAGGTCACCTCGGCGGAGATGTGGTGGAAGCAGCGGCGGCCGCAGATTCTGCACGACTATCAGGAATACGTCTACGGCTTCATTCCCAAGGACGTCCCCAGGGTCACCTGGTCGGTGGTCACAAAGGAACGCGAGTTCGTCGGCTTTCATCCGGTCATCGCAACGGAACTGAACGGCCACGTCGACAACTCGTCCTATCCGGATATCGACGTGAACCTGCGCATGACGCTGGTGACTCCGGCGGACGTGAAGGGGCCGGTTCCAGTGCTCGTCATGTTCGGCCCCAGCGGTCTGCCCAACCCGAGGCAGCCCTCGCAGGAGAAGCTCGCACGCATCAACGCCGCGATGAAGACCCTGCTCATTCGGCAGGACCCTTCGCTCAGGCAGGTCATCGGGCAGTACCCCGGCTGGAATCCCGTCCGTGCGGTGCCGTTTGAATTCCCGCGCATGAACGCCGACGGCGACCCGCCGAGTGACTGGGAATTGATTGCGGCAGGATGGGGCTATGCCATGCTCGATCCGCAAAGCGCGCAGCCGGATAATGGCGCCGGCATCACACGCGGCATCATCGGCCTGGTAAACAAGGGGCAGCCGCGCACGCCGGACCAGTGGGGCGCACTGCGCGCCTGGGGCTGGGCGGCCGGCCGTTCCCTCGACTATCTGCAGACCGACCCCGCAGTGGATGGCAAGCACGTGGGCATTGAAGGCGTTTCGCGTTACGGCAAGGCTGCGCTGGTCACCATGGCGTTTGACCCTCGCTTCGCCATGGTGCTGGTCGGCTCCTCGGGCAAGGGCGGTGCAACCCTGCTGCGCCGCAACTACGGCGAAGCTGTCGAGAGCCTTACCGGCGGCGAGTACTACTGGATGGCCGGAAACTTCATCAAGTACGGCGCGTCGAAGGCGAAGTTCGGCAGCACGAATCCCGGCGACATTCCCGTCGATTCCAATGAGCTGATCGCTCTCTGCGCCCCGCGCCTCACCTTCATCAGTTACGGAATCCCCGAGAAAGGCGATGCGCATTGGCTCGACCATCAGGGAAGCTGGATGGCCACCGTGGCGGCGAGTCCGGTGTGGAAACTGCTGGGCGCGCCCGCCCTAAGCACCGACAATCTCGACTACCACACCGCAAAAATGCCTCCCGTGAATGACGGTCTGCTAGGCGGCAAGCTGGCTTGGCGGCAGGATGACGGCGGCCACACCGATGCGCCGAATGTGAAGTACTTCATCCAGTGGGTCGACAAGTTCATCGGCTACAAAGACGGCCACTAACACAGGGCCGTGCCATCGACAGCACTTGGTAGAGTTCGGTCGCTCAGGTTCTTATTGACTGCTGCATAAATAATGCAACGATTTAACGCAAAGAAAAAGGCAACTCGGACTGCGCGATGCATCCGCTGAGTTTCTCGGGAGAGTTGCGAATGGCGTCGATGGAAATGAGAATGTCTTC
>Ga0307372_10002400_pt1 | contig 31070 bp, 32 predicted proteins | sample OX1MG_FD_202533 | JGI IMG/M metagenome (GOLD analysis project Ga0307372, IMG submission 202533) | Soil microbial communities from Risofladan, Vaasa, Finland - OX-1 | ecosystem: Environmental > Terrestrial > Soil > Coastal area > Acid sulfate soil | place: Finland: Risofladan, Vaasa | collected... | reverse complement strand
ACTACTCGGCGGCCAAGGCCGGGATTCACGGCTTCACCAAGGCGCTGGCGCTGGAGGTGGCCAAGAAGGGCGTGACGGTGAACACCATTTCCCCCGGCTACATCGGCACCAAGATGGTGACCGCGATCCCGAAGGAGATCCTGGACACCAAGATCCTGCCGCAGATCCCGATCGGACGGCTGGGCAAGCCCGACGAAGTGGGAGGGCTGATCGTCTATCTGTGCTCGGAAGAGGCGGCATTCGTGACCGGCGCCAACATCTCGATCAACGGCGGCCAGCACATGTATTGAGAAGGACGGTGCATCGCGCGCTGCGGCACGGGGCGCGCGGGCGTCATGCAAACAGGGGCTCAGGAGGGCAGACATGGAAACCCAGGTTCGACTGATCAAGAAGTACCCGAACCGGCGGCTGTACGACACCAAGACGTCGAGTTACATCACTTTGGCCGACATCAAGCAGATGGTGCTCAAGCGAGAGGACTTCCAGGTGATCGACGCCAAGAGCAGCGAGGATCTCACGCGCCAGATCCTGCTGCAGGTTATCCTGGAGGAGGAGTCGGGCGGCATGCCGATGTTCTCCTCCGATGTGCTGTCGCAACTCATCCGCTTCTACGGCAACGCCATGCAGGGCCTGATGGGTACCTACCTGGGTAAGAACATCGAGGCATTCCAGCAGATGCAGAACAGCCTGCAGGACCAGTCGCAGAAGCTCTACGGCGGCGACAACTCGCGCGCCTCGCAGGACCTGTGGACCCAGTTCATGAACCTGCAGGGCCCGGCCATGCAGAGCCTGATGCAGTCGTACATGGAGCAGAGCCAGAAGATGTTCGCGCAGATCCAGGAGCAGATGCAGAGCCAGGCGCGCAACGTGTTCGCCGGCTTCTCCTTCCCCGGCTTCCCCGGCGCGCCGCAGCCCCAGGCCAGGAGCGAGCCGGAGAAGAAGGAACCTGAAAAGCGCTAGCTGACAGGCGTCCCGCGCGCTGCAGGCGCAGCGCGGGGCGCGATAGATTCGGACAGGGTAGCGCATGTCGCGGCGCGTCGCAAAAGCCGTTCCCCGCATCGGATTCGTCTCCCTCGGCTGCCCGAAGGCGCTGGTCGACTCGGAGCGCATCCTGACCCGGCTGCGCGCCGAGGGCTACGCGACCTCGGCAAGCTATGCCGACGCGGACCTGGTGATCGTGAATACCTGCGGCTTCATCGACGCAGCGGTCGAGGAGTCGCTCGGGGTGATCGGCGAGGCGCTCGCCGAGAACGGCAAGGTGGTGGTGACCGGCTGCCTGGGCGCCCGGGACGCTGTGGTGCGGGCCGCACATCCGGCCGTGCTCGCGGTCACCGGTGCGCACGACAGCGACGCGGTGATGCGCGCGGTGCACGCGCATCTGCCCCGGCCGCACGACCCCTACGCCGATCTGGTCCCGCCCCAAGGGGTCAAGCTCACGCCCAGGCACTACGCCTACCTGAAGATCGCCGAAGGCTGCAACCATCGCTGCACGTTCTGCATCATCCCGTCGATGCGCGGCGACCTCATCTCGCGCCCGATCGGCGAGGTGATGCAGGAAGCCGAGAACCTGGTGCAGGCCGGCGTTAAGGAGCTGCTGGTGATCTCCCAGGACACCAGCGCCTACGGCGTCGACGTGAAATTTCGCGCCGGTCTTTGGCGCGGCCGGCCGCTGAAGACGCGGATGACGGAACTCGCGCGTGCCCTCGGGGCGCTCGGTGCATGGGTGCGGCTGCATTACGTGTATCCGTACCCGCATGTGGACGAGGTTATCCCGCTGATGGCCGAAGGCGCGCTGCTGCCCTACCTCGACGTGCCGTTCCAGCACGCGAGCGCGCGCGTCCTGAAGCTGATGAAGCGCCCCGCGAACGCCGAGGACACACTCGAGCGCATCCGTGGCTGGCGCAGGCTTTGTCCCGAGATCACGATCCGCAGCACCTTCATCGCCGGTTTTCCAGGTGAGACCGAAGGCGAGTTCGAGGAGCTGCTCGAGTTCCTGCGCGCCGCACAGCTCGACCGGGTGGGATGCTTCGCCTACTCGCCGGTCGAGGGCGCCGCCGCGAACGCACTGCCCGACCCGGTGCCTGAGGAACTCAGGGAGGAGCGGCGCGCGCGCTTGATGCAGGTACAGGCGCAGATCAGCGCGGCGCGCCTGCGCGCGCAGCTTGGCCGGCGACTGAAGGTGCTGGTGGACGAGGTTGCGCGCGGCGAGGCGCTCGCGCGCTCGAGCGCGGACGCGCCCGAGATCGACGGCGTGGTTCGCATCCGCGATGGCGGCGCATTGACACCCGGCGAATTCGCCGAGGTGATCGTCGAGGACTCGACCGAGCACGACCTGGTTGCGCGCCTCGTCGCGCAACCCGCGGAGCCGACGGCGGGCACCACGCGCACGAGCGCGCGCGGGGCACCACCGGCCGCGATCTGACGCAAAAGGCATTCCAGGAGCTCGCGCCCGTCGACGAGACTGCCGTGCGGGTCAGGTGGGCGCAGGCGGCCCGTGTACACTAATGGCCACCACGGTCCCCCGGCTGGGGGGCGGTCCCGCGGCCGGGCCTGCGGCCTGATTCCAGATCCGTGAACGAACAGCCTTTCGTATATCTGCTGCCGCAAGCGGTGCGGCCCGATCCCAGCGGCGTGGCGCAGCTCAGCTGGCCGGTCGGCAAGCACCCGTTCGGAACCTCCGCGGCGCTCGACATGAATCCGGCGGCGAACGCCATCCAGCTCAGCCGCGGCGTGCTCTCGCCGGAGGAATGCCGGTGCGTGATCGATTTGGGCGAGGCGCTGCCGATTCGGCAAGGCGGCGTCGAAGACGGGCATGCCCTGTACCGCCTCAGCAATATCGCGTGGATCGAGCCTGCGCCCGACACGCATTGGTTGTTTCACAAGCTCGGCATGGCGTTTCTCGCCGCCAATCGCGGCTACGGCTTCGAGCTCGTCGGTCTGATCGACGCCCTGCAGTACACCGTGTACGGGCCGGGGCAGTACTTCGAGTGGCACATGGATCTTGGGCCGGACGTGACCAGTGCGCGCAAGCTGTCCATGACGATCCAGCTCTCGCCGTCTGCCGATTACGACGGTGGTGGCCTCGAGTTCATCAACGCCCCGAGTCGTGAAGAGGCGCGCGAGCAGGGCGCCGCCACGGTCTTTCCGTCCTACCTGGCGCATCGCGTCATCCCGGTGACGCGCGGCGTGCGTCGCTCGCTGGTGGCGTGGGCGAGCGGCAACACGTTTCGCTGATGCTCTGGCGGCAGCTGCGCCGGCTGCTGCGTCGCGGCCCGGCAGCCGCGCTCGCCGAACCCTCGCGCGGCGACGCGCTCTTCGACGCTGGCGACTACCAGGGCGCGCTGGTCGCGTACGAGCGCGTGGCGCGCTCGCAGCCCACGCCAGGCACCTGGGTGAACGTCGGTTACGCGCGTCTGTTTCTCGGCCGCGCTGCGGCGGCGCGCGCCGCTTTCGAGGAAGCTCTGGCGCTCCAGCCGGGATTTGCACCGGCGCTGACCGGACTGGGTGATGTTTGCGCGAAAGAGGGCGACCACCCGACGGCAGCGGGCTTTTACCGGCGCGCGCTCGGAGCCGACCCGGATCTCGCGGTCGCTCACAACAACCTGTCGCTGTCCCTGACCGCGCTTGGTGAGCTCGAACCGGCTTGGCGCGAGGCGGAATGGCGCTACGAGCTGCCGCAGGTGCGCAACTACTATCCGCGCGGCAAGCTGACGCCGCGCTGGGACGGCACGCCGCTCGCTGGGCGCCGCCTGCTGGTGCACTGGGAGCAGGGGTACGGCGACATCATCCAGCACCTGCGCTTCCTGGGTCCGCTCGCGGCGCGCGCGCCCGGGTTTGTGTTCGAATGTCCGCCGCCGCTGCTGCGGCTGGCGAGCGCCTCGTTCGGCGCAGCGCAGGTGGTGGAGTCGCACGAGGGGCTGCCGCCCTTCGATGTCTGTGCGCCGCTGCTTTCACTGCCGCTATTGCTGGGCTCGAAGCGCGACGCGCTGCCCGCGCCTCCGTACCTGAGCGCCGACTCCGTAGTGGCGGCGCGCTTCAGGGGGCAATGGTCGGCCGGCGGCAGGAAGCTGCTGGGCGTGGCGTGGCGCTCGAGCAGCTTCGAACCGGCGCGCGATGCCGAGCTGGGCGAGCTGCTCGCGCTCGCCGACCCGCGCGCCCGGCTCATCAGCTTGCAGAAGGACGCCACGGCACAAGAGCGCGAGCTGCTGCGGGCGCGCGGCGCGCTCGATGCCGGCTCGGGCTTTACCGATTTCTTCGACACTGCGGCGGCAATCGCGGCGCTCGACGCGGTGCTGAGCGTCGACACATCGGTGGCACACCTCGCCGGCGCGCTTGACCTCCCGACCTGGCTGCTGCTCACCGAGCCGGCGGCCGTGCGCTGGATGAGCGTACGCGCCGACACCCCGTGGTACCCGTCGATGCGGCTGGTGCGCCGCGCGCCGGGCCGCGCCTGGCGCGACGTGATCGGCGCAGCCTGGGCGGCGATCGACGCGCAGCTTGGCCGAGCGCGCCCGGGCTAAACTGCCGGGATGGGAATCTCGCTGCCCGTGACGCTGGCGGTGCTCGCCGCGGCGCTGCTTCACGCCTGCTGGAACGCGCTTCTCAAGTCGAGCCCGGACAAGGGCCTCGAGAACGTCGCGCTCGCCGTCAGCCGCGGCGCGCTGGCGCTGGCGCTGGTGCCGTGGCTGCCGGCACCCGCGCCGGCTTCATGGCCGTGGATGGCGGGGTCGGTCGCGGTGCACGTGGTCTATTTCTGGGCGCTTGCCGGCGCCTATCGCTGGGGCGACCTGTCGTTCACGTACCCGGTGATGCGCGGCGGGGCGCCGGTTCTGGTGGCGCTCACAGGAACGGCCGAGTTCGGCGAGGCGCTTTCGGTGTCGCAGGGCGCGGCGGTGGCGTTGATCTGCGTCGGGATCCTGGGCTTCGCGACCGGGCGGCGCGGCCGCCCGGCGGGAAGCCGCAGGGCACTGCTGTTCGCGGCGGGCAACGCGGTGGTGATCGCGACCTACACCGTGATCGACGCGCACGGCGTGCGCGCATCGGGTGCCGCGCTCAGCTATGCGCTCTGGTTCTTCGCCGCCAACAGCCTGGCGCAGATCGCGTTCGGCGTGGGCAGTCGCGGGCGGGAAGTGCCCGGCTACCTCGCGCGCCACTGGGGGCGCGGTGCAGCCGGGGGCGCGATGACGCTTGCTTCCTACGCGACCGCGCTGTGGGCAATGACGCTCGCGCCGGTGGCGCTGGTGGCGGCGCTGCGCGAGACCTCCGTGATCTTCGGCGCGGCGATCGGCGTGCTGTTCCTCGGCGAGCACCTGTCGCCCCGGCGCATGCTGGCGACCGGGGCCGTGCTTGCCGGCCTGGTCGTCCTGCGCCTATAGATCTCGCGCCTGCTCTGAAGCCTGCGCGGCGCGCCGCCGCGCCTAGTCCGGTACCAGCGCGTTGTTGACGATCCGCACGTGATCGCCGGGGCGCAAGGCCGGCTCGGTGGCGAGCGAAATCACCCGCCTCGAGCCGTTCTCCAGGTGCACGCTTACGTCCCAGTGCTTGGTGGTGCGCACGCTCTTCTCGATCTGGTTGCCGGCGAGGGCGCCGCCGGCGGCTCCGACCAGGGTCATGACCGTCCGGCCGTTGCCGTTGCCCATCTGGTTGCCGAGTACCGCGCCGGCGACGCCGCCCGCAACCGCGCCAAGCCCGGTTCCCTGGCCCTTCGCTTCGACCATATGCACCGACTCGATCACGCCGCAGTCGAGGCATTTCTGGCGGCTCAGCACGACCTGCGTCGCGGGACGCGCGGACGCCTCCGCCATGCGCGTCGGCGCCTCGCGCGCGACGCGATGCGCGGCGATGCGCCGCGTGGCCTCCGTCCCGTGCGCGGGCGCTCGAGCAGCGACCGGAGCGGGCGCGGGTTCGGCGGGCGCAGGCGAGCCGTGCGAGCTCGGCAAGACTCCGGTGAAGGCGGCGATGGCGACCCCCGCCAGGGCAATGACCGCCGCAGCCGCCGTGGCGACCAGAGGGTGCAGTGTGCTCTTCGATTCGGTTTGCATCGCGTTTCCCTCCGCTATCCCGCTTGACGAGCGGGTACGGTGCGCAGCGTACGCGCGCCGCCGCACGCCGGCCATGGAGATTTGTTACCGGTTGTTTCCACGGCCGCCGCGGCGGTGAAATCGTTCACGCTGCGCAACGCCAGCGCGACTGCGCGCAGCGCGCAGTGTGCGATCCGTCACGCCTCGGGGCGCATGTGCGGAAACAGGATCACGTCGCGGATCGAGGGGCTGTCGGTAAGCAACATCACCAGACGGTCAATGCCGACCCCTGCTCCCGAGGTTGGCGGCATGCCGTACTCGAGCGCGCGGATGAACTCGGCGTCGAAGTACATCGCCTCCTCGTCGCCGGCGTCCTTCTTGCGTGCCTGCTCGAGGAAGCGCGCGGCCTGCTCCTCCGGGTCGTTGAGCTCGGAGAAGCCGTTGGCGATCTCCTTGGCGTCGATGAACAGCTCGAAGCGCTCGGTGATTTCGGGATCGGTGTCGCTGCGGCGCGCGAGCGGTGAGACTTCGGCCGGAAACTCGGTCACGAATGTCGGCTCGATCAGATGCTTCTCGGCGATCGTCTCGAACAGCATCAGCTGCAGCGCGCCCCAGCCCTGGTCGGCGGTGAACGCGACGCCGAGCTCCGTCAGCCGCGCGGCGAGAAATTCGCGGTCGCGCAGCTGCGCCGCGGTCCAGTGCTCCGGCGCGTGTTTCTGGATCGCCTGCGCCATCGGCAGGCGCGCGAACGCCTTGGAGAAGTCGAACTGCTTGCCCTGGTAGGTGACCTGCGTCGTGCCGAGCGCGTACTGCGCGGTGAATCCGACCAAACGCTCGACCAGCGTCATCATGTAGCCGTAATGCGTGTACGCGCAATACGCCTCCAGCATGGTGAACTCTGGATTGTGGCGGGTCGAGATGCCCTCGTTGCGGAAGTTGCGGTTGATCTCGTAAACCTTCTCCATGCCGCTTACCACCAGGCGCTTGAGGTACAGCTCGGGCGCGATGCGCAGGTACAGATCCATGTCGAGGGCATTGTGATGCGTGCTGAACGGTCGCGCTACCGCGCCGCCGGGAATCGGCTGCAGCATCGGGGTCTCGACTTCCATGTAGCTCAGCTGTGCCATCATGTCGCGGGCCGCCCACACCACGCGCGAGCGCACCGCGAATACCCAACGCGCGTGCTCGCTCATGATCAGGTCGACGTAGCGCCGCCGGTAGCGCTGCTCCGTGTCGGTGAGGCCGTGCCATTTCTCCGGCAGCGGGCGCAGCGACTTCACCAGCAGCCGGATATCGTGCGCGCGCACCGTCAGCTCGCCGGTGCGCGTGCGGAACAGCACCCCGGTCACGCCGATCAAGTCGCCGATGTCCCAGTGCTTGTAGGCGGCGTGGTTCGCCTTGCCGCTGACGTCGTCGGAGACATAGATCTGGATGCGGCCGGCGACGTCCTGCAGCGCGCCGAAGCTTGCCTTGCCCATGACGCGCTTGAGCATCAAGCGCCCGGCAAGCGACACCGTGACGGGCTCCTTCTCGAGCTGCTCGGCGCTGGTTTCGCCGTGCTGCTCGTCGAGCCGCATCACGTTGTCGAGGCGCGTGAAGTCGTTGGGATAGGCGATGCCCTGCTCGCGCAGCTTGGCGAGCTTGGCGCGGCGCTCGGCCATGACCTTGTTCTCGTCGTGCGGCGGCTCGGCTTGCGGGTTGTTGTTCGGTTCGCGCATGTTCGGACTCCCGTCAGACTCCCTGCTTCAGGCTTGCGGTGATGAACTCGTCCAGCGCACCGTCGAGCACCGCCTGGGTGTTGCCGATCTCGATCCCGGTGCGCAGGTCCTTGATGCGTGATTGGTCGAGGACATAGCTGCGAATTTGATGACCCCAGCCGATATCGGACTTGGATTCCTCGAGCTTGTCGCGCTCGGCCTGGCGCTTGCGCAGCTCAAGCTCGTAGAGCTTGGACTTCAGCATGGCCATGGCCTCGGCGCGGTTGCGGTGCTGCGAGCGGTCGTTCTGGCATTGCACCACAATGCCGCTCGGCAGGTGGGTAATGCGTACCGCGCTGTCGGTGCGGTTGACGTGCTGGCCGCCGGCGCCGGAGGCGCGGTAGGTGTCGATCTTGAGGTCGACGGGGTTGATCTCGACCTCGATGGATTCGTCGACCTCGGGGTAGACGAACACGCTGGCGAAAGAAGTGTGGCGCCGCGCGTTGGAATCGAATGGGCTCTTCCTGACCAGCCGATGCACGCCGATCTCGGTCCGCAGGTAACCGTAGGCGTGATCGCCGCTCACCTTGAGCGCGGCGCTCTTAATGCCGGCCACTTCGCCCTCGGTCTGCTCGAGCACTTCGACCGCGAAACCCTTGCGATCGCAGTACTTGAGGTACATGCGTTCGAGCATCGCTGCCCAGTCCTGTGCCTCGGTACCGCCCGAGCCGGCCTGGATGTCGACGAAGCAGTTGCTCGGGTCGAGCGGGTTGGAGAACATGCGGCGGAACTCGAGCGCCGCGACTTCCTGTTCGAGTTTGCCGGCTTCCCGCTCGATCTCCGCGAGCGTGTTGTCGTCGTGGTCGGCCTCGGCCAGCGCGAACAGCTCGCGCGAGTCGGCGACGCCGCTGGTGACCCGCTCGAGCGTGGTGACGACGGTTTCCAGGGACTTCTTTTCCTTGCCGAGCTCCTGCGCACGCTGCGGGTTGTCCCACAGCCCGGGGTCTTCGAGCTCGCGATTGAGGTCTTCTAGGCGGTGTTGCTTCGCCTCGAAGTCAAAGATACCTCCGCAGCTCGCCGACCCGCTTGGCGAGGTCTTGGAGCGACGAGGCGATCTGGTTGCTGCGTTCTGCTTCCATGATGCTGCTCGAAAAGGGAAAATTATACAGGCGCCGCTACGCGCCGGGCGCCGCGCTGCTAGAGGCGCTTGGCGGAATAGTCCTCCGCGATCCTGTCGTCGAAGAACGAGGTGGGGTTCGGCGCCGCCATGAAGCGGCGGTAGACCTCGGGCGAAACCTTCGCGTACTGGTAGACTTGGCCGTTGGTCAGCTCGACCTCGAGGAGCTGGTCTTTCTCGTCGTAGCCCACCGAGCGCAGGCGCGACGAGTTGAGGCGCTTGCGCTGCATCAGGCGGTCTCCACTTTGACCCGGTCGCCGGCGCGAACCTTCGCCAGCACGCGCGCGTCGCCGACGATCTTGCCGAGCACGTTGCAGCGGCTGGCGAGCTTGGGTCGAGCATCGCTCGAAAGCGGGGTCGGGCCGTAGGGCAGAGCGAGCGCGGAGCCCTCCACCCAGTAGCACACGGTGCCCGGATCGACGATCTGGCGCGCCTGCGGCTCGAGGTCGACGCTCACGGGCGCGTCGAAATACACTTCCTCGCCCCAGGTCCGCGCGGTCGATTCGAACGGCGCAGCCTGCAGGATGGCGCTGGCGGTCGGCGTGTCCTCGAGCGCGACCTCCAGGCGGACGCTTCCCACGCTGATGCGCAGCCTGGCGCGGCTCACGGTCATGCGGCCTCGGCGTGCTCGACGCCGAGCTGGACGCTTTTCAAGCCGTTGTACTCGTTCACCATCAGCCGGTAGGCGGCGCGGATGCGCGGCGGCAGCGGGGCGCCGGTGGACTCCATGGCGTTGAACTGGATCGCTTCGAGCCGGCGGCCGTCCTTGGTCAGGCGCAGCTTCAGGTGCCGCTCGCCGACCACGCGCTGGCTTTCGACGTTGAATGTATCGCAGAACAGCGGCTGCGGAAAGCCTTGGCCCCAGATCTGCTGCTCGATCAACTGCGCCACGTCGAGCGTGTAGTAGGCAGAGTCGAGCGTGCCGTCGGTTTCCACCACGCGCAGGCGCGCCCCCTCGGGCAGCAGCTCGGCGGCGGTGTGCTCGAACAGCTCGGCGAAGCGCCCGTAATCGGCCTCGCGCAGAGTCAGGCCCGCGGCCTGCGCGTGGCCGCCGAAGCGCAGGATCAGGCCGGGGGCGCGCTTCGCCACCAGGTCCAGGCAGTCGCGCAGATGCAGGCCCGGAATCGAGCGGCCCGAGCCGCGCAGCAAGCCCTTCTGGCCGGCCTCCTCGGCGCGCGCGAAACACAACGTCGGACGGTGCAGTCGCTCGCGCATGCGCGAGGCGATCAGGCCCACCACGCCCTGGTGCCAGCCCGGCTCGAACAGCGCGAGCGTGGCGCCCGGCGCGGCGGCCAGCCCCGCGGTCGCGGCGCGCGCCTCCTCGAGCATCGCGCTCTCGATGCGCCGGCGCTCGCGGTTTAGGCGGTCGAGCTCCTGCGCGCAGTTCGCCGCGCGCGCCTCGTCGTCGGTGATCAGGCACTCGATGCCCAGGCTCATGTCGGCGAGCCGCCCGGCGGCGTTGAGCCGCGGGCCGATGACGAAGCCGAGGTCGAAGCTCGTCGCCTGCGCGGGCACGCGTCCGGCCGCGCGCAGCAGCGCGTTCAGCCCCGGCTTGGCGAAACCCGCGCGCAGGCGCTTCAGTCCCTGCGCCACCAGGATGCGGTTGTTGGCGTCAAGCGGCACGACGTCGGCGACCGTGCCGAGCGCGACCAAATCGGTGAGCGCCGCGAGGTTCGGCTCGGGTGCGTTGCGCAACGCACCGCGCTCGCGCAGCTCGGCGCGCAGCGCGAGCATCACGTAGAACATCACGCCGACCCCCGCCAGCGCCTTGGATGGGAAGCCGCAGCCCGGCTGGTTGGGGTTGACGATGCACTCGGCCTGCGGCAGGGCGTCGCCCGGCAGGTGGTGATCGGTGATCAGCGTGGCGATGCCGAGTTCGCGCGCGCGCGCGACGCCCTCGACGCTCGCGATGCCGTTGTCGACCGTGATCAGGAGATCGGGCCCGAGCCGTGCCGCGAGCTCGACCAGCTCGGGCGACAGCCCGTAGCCGAGCTCGAAGCGGTTCGGCACGAGGTAGTCCACCTTGGCGCCGAACAGGCGCAGGGCGCGCACGCCGACCGCGCAGGCGGTGGCGCCGTCGGCGTCGTAGTCCGCGACGATCAGCAGTTTCTTGCCGGCTTTGATCGCGTCGGCGAGCAGGACGGCCGCCTCGGCCGCGCGCGCGAGCTGCGCCGGCGGCAGCAGCCGCGCGGGGCTCTCGGCGAGCTCCCCAGCGCTGTGAATGCGGCGCGCGGCATACACGCGCGCCAGCACCGGATGCACGCCCGCCTGGAGCAACGCCTGGCGGTCGGCCTCCGCGTAGGGGCGCACGACGAGCTTCAAGCGCAGTCTCCGAGCGCGCGCGGCCGCCGCCAGAAGCGGCGCAGGTCGCCACGCACGGTTTCGATGCACAGCGCTTCCTCGGCATCGGGCACCTGTATCGTCACCATGCCGACGGCGCCGGCCTTGAGCGCCGCCAGCAGTGGAGCGAACCAGCGCTCCTCGAGTGTCTGCAGCCGCGCACGCAAGGCCTCGGCGTCGCCGAGCGCGTGCGCGGCGCGCAGGGCGTCCAGCAGCGCGAGGTGCCGGCCGTCACCGGAGAGCCGCTCAAGCCAATCCCCGGCGCAGGCGGGTATCGGCCGATGGCGCATGCCCGCGGCCCGCGCCAGGCCGCGCGCGAGCGGATCATCCGCGCTGACCGATTGCCAGGGTGCCTCGAGCATGCCCGGGCGCCGTCCCGCTCCCCACAGCCACACGCTGTTGACCGCCGGCTCGCCGCGCTCCTCGCGCGCCTCGTTGACCGGACTCGCGTGCAGCAGCATCTGCACCTCGTTGAGCACGGCTTGCCAGTGCTTGGCCTCGGGTCCCGCCGGCAGGTGCGCGCTCACATTCTCGCCGGCGATCTCGAGCGGCGCCTGCGCCTCGAGGCCGGCAACTTCGGCGCGCAGCTTCACGCTCCAGCGCTCCGGGTCCAGCGGATAGAACACCAGCTCGCCGCTGAAGTGCGCATTGAGCGCGGCGCACAGCGCCTCGGCCTCCGCGCGCGACACGGCGAAGCCCGCGCTCGGAATGAGCCGCAGCTCGTCGCGCATCAGCCGCAGGTGCACGGGATCGGCGCGCAGCCACAGCTGCGCGCCGGGTTCGCTGCCTTCGCCGAGCACGCTGAGCGCGCCCGCGGGCAGATCGTCCTCGTCCAGGCCGAATGCATCGGCCAGCCAGCGCTCCGTGCTGCGGCGTTCCTCGCTCGTGGCGCGGCCGCGGGCGAGCAGCAGCTCGAGCGCGGGCAGCCGCAGGCCGGCCAGCGCGCCGCGCAGCGCTTCGGCCGGGACCAATGCGGGAACCACCAGCTCGCAGTGCATCTGGGCCGCAATGCTACGCCGCCAGAGCGCGCGCCGTGCGCGGCCCGAGCTCGACGACGCGCGCGCGGCGCGCGCCGAGATGGCGCGCCAGGATCCGGTACTGGTCCAGGTCGAAGCGCGGGCGCGCGCTGCCCTCGAGGAGCTCGGCGAGCTCGGCCTCCGAGGACGCGGTTCCCAGGTAGCACCAATGGTGCACCAGGTGCATCTGCGTCATCTCCCGGCCGGTGTCCTCCTCGATTACCCCGATCGCGCCGCGGTATGGCCAGGTGATCGCCGGCAGGCGGGCGAGCGCGTGCGCGAGGCGCGCATGGTGTGCCTGCAGGCTCTCGTGCCCTGCGCAGGCGCCGGCGCAGTGTCCGATCTGGAAGCGAAAGCACGGCCGCTTGCCAGGGGCCGCCTTTTCCAGGCCGAGGGTCTGCAGGCATAAGCGGTGCTCGTCGGCCAGGGCGCGCAGGGCAGCGAGCGCCGCGCGCCGCGAACGGAACACCCCGCGCACGTCGGGCAGCAGCGCTGCGTCGAGCTCGTCGGCCTCGGCCAGGCGAAGCGCCTTTGCCGGGGGCTCGCACAGCGGCTCGAGCACGAAGCCGCACAGCCCGTGGGGGCGGCGCAGGCGGCGGTTGAACACCGGTGCGAGCGAGTTGACCAGCTCGGCCTCGCGCAGCAGCGCGCCGAGCTCGCCGGCGCTGCGCTGCCACTCGATGTGGCGCACCTCGCGCGCGAGCTGCATGTCCTTCGATGAACGCAGGCCATCGGAGAAATGCGCCAGCACCCGGCTGCGCAGGGCCACGCTCTTGCCCACGTAGAGCGGCGCGCCGCCTTCGCCGTAGAAGAGATACACGCCCGGCGCCTCCGGGATCGCGTCGATGAGCGCACGGTCGATGTGGGGCGGCAGCGTCGGCTGCTTGAGGATCTGCTGCACGGCCGCTGTGAGCGCCTCGGCGCCGCGCTCGACTGCGGCGGCGCGCAGGAATTGCCACAGCGCTTCCGCGTCGCCCTGGGCCCGGTGCCGAGCGCCGCACTGCAGGCCGTGGCGCGCGATCAGGCTGTCCAGGTTGTGGCGCGCGTGCTCCGGATACAGCCGGCGCGAAAGTCGCACCGTGCACAGCGTGCGCGCCGAGTACTTCAGCCCAGCGCGCTCAAACTCCTGCCGCAGGAAGCCGTAGTCAAAGCGCGCGTTGTGCGCGACCAGCACGCGACCGGCGAGGCGCTCGTGGAGACTTTGCGCGAGGGCGGCGAAACGGGGCGCGTGCGCGACCATGGCATCGGTGATCCCGGTGAGCGCCTGGATGGCGGGCGGGATGGGGGTGTCGGGGTTGACCAGCGTCGACCACTCGCCCGTGATTTCGCCACGCTCGAGCTCGATCACCGCGATCTCGGTGATGCGGTGCCAGGCAGCGTTCGCGCCGGTGGTTTCGAGGTCGACGATGGCGAGCGGCGCATCGAGCAGCTGCATGAAGCGGAGGCCGGTAGTGGATAAACGTCCAGTACGGACTATATCAAAGCAGGGGCGCGAGACTGCTGCCACGCGGCGAAGCCGAGCATGGGCAGGCCGGATACCGTGTTGACCGCGCGCGTCAGGGGCGCGCCAAGCACATCGGCCCGACTGCGGCGGCCAGCACGAAGCCGAACGCGAGCGCCTTCAGGAACAGCGCCACGTCCTCAGCCGCTGTTGCGCAGCCCGGCCGCCACGCCGTTGATGGTGAGGTGGATCGCGCGCCGCGTGCGCTCATCGGCTTCGCCCGCGCGGTAGCGCCGCAGAAGCTCCACCTGCAGGTGGTTGAGCGGGTCGAGGTACGGAAAGCGGTTGCGGATCGAGCGCGCGAGCGTCGGGTTGTCGGCGAGCAGCTCGTCGCGCCCGGTGATCGCGGCGAGCGCGTCGCGCGTGCGCTGCCACTCCGTCGCTATCATGCCGAACACGCGCTCGCGCAGCTCGGCGTCGGGCACCAGCTCGGCGTAGCGCGAGGCGATGGCGAGGTCGGTCTTGGCGAGCACCATGTCGAGGTTGGACAGCACGCTGCGGAAGAATGCCCAGCGGTGGTACATCGCGCGCAACTCGTCGCGCGTGCCACGGCCCTCGGCGAGCCACTGCTCGACCGCCGCGCCGAACCCGTACCATCCGGGCAGCATCAGGCGGCACTGGCTCCAGCTGAACACCCACGGGATGGCGCGCAGGTCCTCGAGCTTGCCCGAGTGAGCGCGCGCGGCCGGGCGGCTGCCGATGTTGAGGTCGGCGATCTCGGCGATTGGCGTGGAGGCGCGGAAGTACTCCATGAATCCCGGCGTGTTCTTGACCAGCGCGCGGTAGGCCTGAAAGGCGAGCGTGGCGAGCTCCTGCATCGCCTTCGCATGGCGCTCGTGCTCGGCGTCGCTGCGCGGGCGCGCGCCGAGGCTCGCCTCGAGCGTGGCCGCCGCGAGCGTCTCGAGGTTGCGCCGCCCGCTGTCGGGGTCGGCGAACTTGCTGGCGATCACTTCGCCTTGCTCGGTGAGGCGCAGCGCGCCGCCGACGCTGCCGGCGGGCTGCGCCAGGATGGCGTCGTAGCTCGGTCCGCCGCCGCGACCGACCGTGCCGCCGCGGCCATGGAACAGCCGCAGCCGCACGCCGTGCGCGTGGCACACGCGCACGAGGTCGGTGGCCGCTTCGTGCAGCGACCAGTTGGAAGACAGGTAGCCGCCGTCCTTGTTGCTGTCCGAGTAGCCGAGCATCACCTCCTGCTCGGGGCCGCCGCCGGGGTGGGAATCGCCCGCCTGCCGCATCCCCGCGCCGCGCGCGTCGACCCAGGCGCGGTACAGCGGCAGCTTGAGCGCGCGGTCGATGATCGCGCCGCTGTGCTCGAGGTCGGCGATCGACTCGAAAAGCGGGATGATGTCCATGTCGAGCTCGGGGCGGGTGCCGGGCTTGAGCAGACCGACCTCGCGCAGCAGCACGCCGACTTCGAGTAGATCGGAGACTGATTTGCAGTGCGAAATCACGTAGTGCGGCACGGCGCGCGGCCCGAAGCGCCGGCGCCCGTCCGCCGCCGCGACGAGGATTGCGAGTTCGCGCTGCGCGCGCGCCGAATATTCGAGGTGCGGCGAGCGCAGCGGGCGCGGCCCGGCGAGCTCGTGCGCGAGCAGCGCGATGCGCGTCTCCTCGTCGAGAGCGGCGTAATGCGCTTCGACTCCTGCACGCGCAAGCAGCTCGGCGACCACCGCTTCGTGCTCGTCGGAGCTCTGCCGCAGGTCGATCGGCGCGAGGTGAAAGCCGAACAGGCTCGCCTGACGGCGCAGCATTGCCAGCCGCCCCTGCGCGAGGCGCCCGGCGCCGTGCTCCTGGAGCGCCTGCGCGATAATCTCGAGGTCGGCGGCGAATTCCTCGGCGCTGGCATAGGGCGGCAGCGTCGACCCCGGCGCCGGCGCGGCGCGCAATCCGGCGAGCGCCGCAGCGCTCGCCGCGAGGCGCGCGTAGATGCCCGCCAGCGCGCGGCGGTACGGCTCGTCGCGCCGGTAGGGCGAGTCGTCGCCCGAGCTTTCCGCCAGCGCACGCAGCGCCGCGGGCACCGCCTTGACGCGCGTCGATACGGAAAGCTCCTTGCCGAGCTGGTGCACTTCGCCGAGATAGTGACCGAGCACCAGCTGCGCCTGCTGGGCGAGCGCGTGCTGCAGCACCGCGGCGGTGACGTTCGGATTGCCGTCGCGGTCCCCGCCGATCCAGCTGCCCACGGTGAGGAACGGCGCCAGCCACGGCGCGCGCTCCAGCCCGAAGCGCTGCGCCAGCGCCGCCTCCAGGTCGGCGTACAGGCGCGGCAGCTCGGCGAGGAAAGTCATGCGGAAGTAGGCCAGGCCGTTGCTGATCTCGTCGGCCACCTCGAGCCTGGTGAGGCGCAGCATCGAGGTGAGCCACAGCCGCAGGACCTCGCGCTGCAGCGCCTCGTCGCGGTGCGCGTCCTGCGGCGCGGCCAGCAGGCGCGCGATCTCGCGCTCGCAGTCGAGGATGCTCTGGCGCTGCACCTCGGTCGGATGCGCGGTGAGCACCGGGCTCACCCGCGCACGGGCGAACCAGCCTACCAGCTCGGTGCCGCTGCAGCCCTCCCGCTGCAGGCGCCCGAGTGCGTAGTCGAGGCTCCCCGGGCGCGGCGGCGAGCCGGCCTCGGCATGGGCGCGGCGCCGGCGCGTCTGGTGCACGTCCTCGGCGATGTTGAGCAGGTGAGAGAAGTAGCTGAAGGCGCGCACCACGTGCAGCGTCTGCTCGATGTCGAGCGCGTTGAGCAGCGCCTCGAGCTCGGCCTTGACCTCGTGCGCGCCGGCTTCGGACTGCGCGCCGGATTCGGCGCGCCGGAAGCTGACCGCGGTCTGGCGGATGCGCTCGATCTTCTCGAGCATGGCTTCGCCGACCTGCTCGCGAATCGCCTCGCCGAGCAGCCGGCCGAGCAGCCGCCGGTCCTCGCGCAGCAGGTGCTCCTTGGCCTCCTGGGTGAATTCTGCGAAGGCTTCCACGGAGGTCATTCTACGCGGCGGCGGACGCGATCCGGCGCGCGCGGCGCGCATTTCTCGCGCGGCGTTGCTCAGGCGCGCGCCGCCGCGGCGAGGTCGGTCAACGACAGGTTGTAGGTGCGTCCGAGGCCCGCCACGAAGCGCGCGTCGCGCACCGCGAAGCGCCAGAACGCGAAGTCGGCGAGCTCGAAGGTGACCGCGGACGCGGGGAAGCGCGCCAGCCAGACTTGCTTGAGGCGCTCGAGCTCGGCGCCGTGGCCCTCGAGCGGCCGCGCCTCGCCGCGCAGGGCGATGCGCATCAGGGTCTGCGGATCCGCGCGCCCGTCGTCGGTCTGCGTGATGGCGAGCGACACGCGCGGCTCGCGCGCCATGTCCTGCGTATGCCAGGCCAGCCGGCTGACGCGTAGGTGAAAGGTACCGAAGTCCTCCTGTGGCAGATAGGTCACCATCGACACGAGCGGCGCGCCCTGGCGCAGCGTGCCGAGTGCGGCGACGCGCTCCTTGCGAACGAGGCGCGCCAGCGCGCCGAGGGTGTCGCCATCCATGACGGCGCTATTTTGCCGCATCCGGCGCTTCGGGTATGCTCGGGCAAGCGTAACCACTCTTTCGCAGCCTGCGCACCGCGCCGCCTGCGTCACTCCGGGGAAAGGCCCGGCAAACATTCCGTGCGCTACGAGCTGCTGATCGGCCTGCGCTACACGCGCGCCAAGCGACGCAACCATTTCATCAGCTTCATCTCGCTGACTTCGATGGCGGGCATCGCGCTCGGCGTCGCGGCCCTGATCGTGGTGCTGTCGGTGATGAACGGCTTTCAGGAGGTGCTGCGCGCGCGCATCCTGGGCGTGGTGTCGCACGTGCAGATCGGCGGGGTCGATAACCGGCTCACCGACTGGCGTCGCGTGGTCGCGATCGCCGAGCGCCAGCCGCACGTCATCGGCGCGGCCCCCTTCGTGCAGGGCGAAGGCATGCTGACTTCCGGCGAGCGCGTGCGTGGCGCGATCGTGCGCGGCATCCTGCCCGCGCGCGAGAACGAGGTCGCCGACATCGGCCGCCACATGCGCCAGGGCAGTCTCGAGGCGCTCAAGCCTGGCGGCTGGGGTATCGTGCTCGGCGTCGACTTGGCGCGCTCGCTCGGCGCGCTGCTCGGCGACAAGGTGGTGCTGATCGTGCCGCAGGGGCAGGTGACGCCCGCGGGGGTGATTCCCCGCCTGAAGCAGTTCACCGTGGTGGGCATCTTCGACGTCGGTGAATACGAGTTCGATGCCGGCCTGGCGCTGATCGACCTGCGCGACGCCCAGACGCTGTACCGCACCGGGGACGCGGTCTCCGGGGTGCGCCTCAAGCTGGACGACCTGTTTCTCGCGCGCCAGGTGGCCGACAGCCTGGCCGACAAGCTCGGTCCCGACGTCTACGCGACCGACTGGACGCGCAGCCATTCCAATTACTTCCGCGCCGTGGAGATCGAGAAGCACGTGATGTTCGTCATCCTGCTGCTGATCGTCGCGGTGGCGGCGTTCAACATCGTTTCGACCCTGGTCATGCTGGTGACCGACAAGCAGGCCGACATCGCCATCCTGCGCACGCTCGGCGCCTCGCCCGGCTCGGTGATGCAGATCTTCGTGGTCCAGGGCGCCCTGATCGGCGTCGTCGGAACGCTGCTCGGGGTGATCGTCGGTGTGCTGATCGCGCTCAACATCGGCACCATCGTGCCGGCGATCGAGCACCTGTTCCATGTGCAGTTCTTGGCGAAGGACGTGTATTACATATCGGAGTTGCCCTCGCACCTGAAGGGCGGTGACGTGCTCACCGTCTCGGCGGTGTCGCTAGTGCTGTCGTTCCTGGCCACGCTGTATCCCAGCTGGCGCGCCTCGCGAATCAATCCGGCGGAGGCGCTCAGGTATGAGTGAGGCCGTGATCGCCTGCCGGGGTCTGGCGAAGACCTACCAGGGTCCCGCGCCGGTCGAAGTGCTGCGCGACGTCGATTTCGAGGTGTACGCCGCCGAGCGCGTGGCGATCGTCGGCAAGTCGGGTTCGGGCAAGAGCACGCTGCTGCACCTGCTGGGCGGGCTCGATGCGCCGAGCGCGGGCGCCGTCACGGTGCAGGGCAGGGCGTTCACTGCAATGGGCGAGGCCGAGCGCGGCCGCGTGCGCAACGCCACGCTCGGCTTCGTGTACCAGTTCCATCACCTGATGCCCGAGTTCACCGCGGTCGAGAACGTCGCCATGCCGCTGCTCATACGTCGCATGGAGCGGCCCGCGGCGCTCGAGCGTGCGCGCAAGGTGCTCGAGGAAGTCGGGCTCGGCGCGCGGCTCGAGCACCTGCCGAGCGAGCTCTCGGGCGGCGAGCGTCAGCGCTGCGCCTTCGCGCGCGCCCTGGTCACCGAGCCGGCGTGCGTGCTGGCCGACGAGCCGACCGGCAACCTGGACGTGCACACCGCGGACGAAGTGTTCGAGGCGATGCTGCGCCTGTCCGCCTCGCGCGGTACCGCCTTCATCATCGTTACCCACGATCCCGCGCTCGCCGCGCGGGCCGAGCGCGTGTTCGAGCTGCGCGACGGAGTCTTGCGCGCGGCGGCGACGAGATCCGAGTAGTTCACCGCGTCACCGCCCGCTCGAGCGCGCTGCGGCCCGCCGGGGTGGCCATGACGACCAGGACGTCGCCCGCCGTCAGGCGGAACTCGGGCGCCGGATTGAACGCCCAGCGCCCGGCGCTCTTCACCGCCAGCACGATGTAGTCCGCCGAATGCGGCGCCAGCTCGCCGAGCGCGCGCGCCGCGAGCGTGGATGGCATCGCAATTTCCTCCACCCGCAGGCGGTTCTCCGAGCGCAGCATCTCGTCGAGAAACGTGACCACCGTCGGACGGATCATCGACGAGGCGATGCGCATACCGCCGGTGAAGTCTGGCGAGACGATCGCATCGGCGCCCACGCGCCGCAGCTTGTCGGTATTGCGCACGTCGTGGCAGCGCGCGACCACGCGCGCGCCGGGGCTAAGCTGCTTCGCCGAGAGCGTGATCAGCAGATTCTTGCCGTCGTCGCCGGTGACCGCGAACACACCGGCGGCGCGCGGCGCCCCCGCGCGCTGCAGGATCTCGTCGTCCTGAGCGTCGCCGTGCAGCACCAGGGCCGTGGGGAAGCGCTCGCGAAACACCTCCACCTGGGCCGGCGAGTCCTCGACCGCGACGTATGGCCGGCCGGTGGCCTGCAGCTCGTGCGCCACGTTGGCGCCGACGCGGCCCACGCCGCAGATGACGTAATGGCCCTTCAGGGCATCGATCTGGTCCTGCATTCTGCGCCTCCCGAGATAGACGTCGAGCTCGCTGCCGACGATGAACGCGGTCAGCTTCGAGGTCATGTAGAAGATGTTGGCCACGCCGAGCGAGCCGATGACCATGGTGAAGATCCTGCCGATGGGGCTGTGCGACAGGTCGATGGTCTCGCTGAACCCGATGGTGGTCACGGTGATGAACGTCATGTAGACGCAGTCGAGCGGAGATGCGCGCCCGTGCGTGATTAGCCAATAGCCCCCGGTGCCGGTGAGCATGATCACCAGGAACACCAGCAGCGGCAGGCGGAACGCGAGGTACGCGCGCGCGACCAGCCCCTGGTTCTTGTCCGCGGGTTGCCTCACGGTGCCCCCCGGCGCGCGGCGGCGCGGCGCCGGCTGCGCGCGCGCCAGGCGAACATCACGTGCAGCCGCCAGCCCAGCCGCACTGCGAGGTAGCCCAGCGCGGCGAGGGTCAGCGCGAGCGCCGGCAGACCGAGGACGAGCGGCATGCCGAGCGACAGCGCCCAGTCGAGCAGGGCGCGCACGGAGCCGGCCGGATCGGACCAGTGCATCTCGAACGGGCGGATCACCATCGAGTTGCGATGCGCGCCAAGCAGCAGCTGGCCGTAGCGGTAGGCCAGGACGTAGAGCGGCACGATAGTGGGCGGGTTGGTGTACAGCGTGGTGAGTAGCGCCACGGGCAGATTGACGCGCAGCGGAACCGCCAGCAGCGCCGCAGTCAGCATCTGCAGCGGTCCCGGCACCAGTCCGGCCAACAGCCCGACGGCGACCCCGCCCGCCACCGACTTGCGATTGAGATGCCACAGATTCGGGTGCTGCACCAGCGAGCCGAACGGCGCCACCAGGTGGTGCGAGCGCACTGTCGCCGAATCGGTCAGGTATTTGCGGAAGTACTTGCGCGGCATGGGTCAGCCGGAGAGACGCCGGCGCGTTGGAATTGTAGATGAGCGCGGCGCTTCCCGCCTTCGCTGCCGGCGTGCTGCTTGTGCAGCAGCAGGCGGCGCTGCCCCCGCCGGCGTCGCTCGCCGCGCTGCCGCTCGCCCGTGCCGCGCGTGCGCCAGGCGCGCGGCTGCCATGGATGGCGGCGCGCTGCTCGCCTGCGCCGCCGCCGGCTTCCTCTGGGCCGCCGTCGTGGCGCAACTGCGTCTGGCCGACCGGCTCGCGCCCGAGCTCAAGGGGCGCGATCTGCCGGTGACCGGCGTGGTGGCCCGGTTGCCCGCTTCGGGGGAGCGCGCAGTGCGCTTCGAGTTCGACCTCGAGCGGCCCGCAGGTGCCGGCGTGCCGAATCGCGTGCTGCTCACTTGGTACCGCGATTTCGCGCCGCAGCTCGCCGCCGCGAGCGCGGTGCGCCCGTCCGTGCACCCGGGCGAACGTTAGCGCTTCACGGTGCGCCTGCGCTGCCCGCATGGCCTGCTCAATCCGCACGGTTACGACTATGAAGCGTGGCTCATCGAGCGCGGCATCGGTGCCACCGGCTATATCCGGGCGAGCGCGCGTCGCGGCACGGCAGGCGACTCGCGCCGGCTCGGCGCGCGCAACAGCCTCGCCGACCGCATCGAGCGGGCGCGCGAGGCGGTGCGCGCGCGCTTCGAGCGTGTGCTGCGCGAGGCGCCGGCGAGCGCGGCAACAACACGAGCTGTGTGCTGCGCGTCGCGGCCCGGGGCAGGCGATGCTGCTCAGCGGCGACATCGAGCGCGCGGCCGAGGCCTTGCTCAGCAAGCACCGTGCGTCCGAGCTCTGGGCCGATGTGCTGCTGGTGCCGCATCACGGCAGCCGGAGCTCTTCGAGCGCCCAATTCCTGGCTGCCGTCCGGCCGTCGGGCGCGGCGGTGTCGGTCGGCTACCGCAACCGCTTCGCTCACCCGAATCCCGGCGTGCCCGATCGCTACCGCGCGCGCGGCGTACGCATACTGCGCACCGATCGCGACGGTGCGATCGAGGTGCGCATGGTCCTTGGCGGACCGGCGCTCGAGGTCGAGCGCGCACGGCGGCGCCGCTACGGCTACAGCTACTGGCACGACGCGATGCCCTAGGCGGATAATCGGCCGGCGGGCCTGTGCCCGCATCATCCTCGCAGGAGGGGTCAATGGCGAAAAAAACGGAAGAAGCGGTTTACCGGGTCGTGGATGTGATCGGGACCAGCCCCGACTCGTGGGAGGCGGCGGCGCGCAATGCCGTGAAGACCGCCTCGAAGTCGCTGCGCGACCTGCGCATCGCCGAGGTGGTGAAGCTCGACGTCAAGGTCGAGAATGGCAAGATCACGGCGTTTCGCACGCGCCTCGCGCTGTCGTTCAAGTACGAGCCGTAATCCCGTGACGGGGGCGCCGGCCGCTTTCACCGCCGTGATCCGCGTCACTGGGCACCCGCAGCACTTCGACGCCTTCCGCGAGCGGGTGCGCTGGCTGCTGGTGCGCGACATCGACGCCGAGCCCTACAGCGAGCATCACACGGCGGAGCGTCTGGAGTACCGCTTCGAGATCGCGCGCGGCATTCCGTTCCCCGCCTTCGCCACCGCGACGCTCGAGTTTCCCGGCCTGCGCGCGGAGGCGGAGTGGCGCGACGCGCCGCGCGCGCTGGCCGGGCGCGCGGTGATCGAGGGCGGCCGCCTGCTCGAGAGCAGCCGGAGCGTGCTCGCCGACGGCGGGCCGCTCGGCGTCGACGTCACGCTGTCGCCTGGCGGGGAGCTGGTGCTTGCCATGGCGTGCCTTGCGGAGCGCGGCGCGCTGTACGGCTACGCGGCGAGCGCCGAGCGCCATGCCTATTTCCGCTTCGAGGCGGGCGGGCTGCGGCTCGCGGAGGGCGCCGCGCAACGCTGGAGCGCGGACGATGCGCCGATCGTGCAGCACGAGCTCGCCGCGCTGGAGGATCTCGCGTTCGCGTTTGCCGCCGACTGGCTGTGGTACGACGAGAGCCCGCCCGAAGAAACGGTGCTCGAGCGCAGGCGCTACGCCGAGCAGGGCTACCCGCTGCGCGCGGCGAACGTCAAGTCCGCGCAGCTCGCTCGGCTGCGCGAGGCCGGGGCGCAGGAGGACGGCAGCGTGCGCTTTTCCAATCTCGATGCCGCGAGCCTGCGCGCGCGCGATGCGCTGCTCGCGCTGTGGCTGAAGCGCGGGGGCGCGCAATGAGCGCGCCGCGGCAACGCTTCGTGCAGTGCGCCTCGCCCAGGGGGCTGCACCGCACGGCCTACCTGGAATGGGGCGAGGCGCGCAATCCGAAAGCCCTTGTCTGCGTGCACGGGCTGACGCGCTGCGCACGCGATTTCGACGCGCTGGCCCGCGAACTCAGCGCGCATTACCGGGTGGTGTGCCCGGACGTGGCAGGACGCGGCGACTCGGACTGGCTGCCCGATCCGCTACTGTACGCAACGCCGCAGTACGTCGCGGACATGGTGACGCTAATCGCGCGCCTCGACGTGGACAGCGTGCACTGGGTCGGCACTTCGATGGGCGGACTGATCGGCATGGCGCTCGCCGCGCAGGCAGGCACGCCGGTGACAAGGCTCGTGCTGAACGACGTCGGCCCGGTGATTGCCAAGTCCTCGCTGGAGCGCATCGGCGCCTACCTCGGCACGGTGCCGAGCTTTCAAAGCGTCGAGGCGGCGGAACAATACGTGCGCATGGTGAGCGCCTCCTTCGGCCCGCACAGCGACGCGCAGTGGCGCTTCCTCACCGAGGTGGTGCTGCGCCCCAATGACGACGGCGGCTACCGGCTGCATTACGATCCGCGTATCGCCGAGCCCTACCGGGCGCTGATGCCGGACAAGGACCTCGAGCTGTGGCCCCTGTACGACGCGCTGCGCTGCCCTACCCTGGTGCTGCGCGGCGCCCGCTCCGATCTGCTCGCGCGCGCTACCTGTGAGCAGATGGTCGCACGCGGCCCGCGGGCGAGGGTGGTGGAAATCCCCGACGTCGGCCACGCTCCGACGCTGGTGCACGAGGACCAGATCACCATCGTGCGCGATTTCCTGCTCGCGGGCTGAGGCCGGCCGTGTCCGCCTCAGCTTGCGCTGGGCTGGCAAGCGCCGCCCGCGCAGTCGAAACAGGCTGAACTCGGCGCCCCGGATTCGGGTCATAATTACCGCATGGATCGTCGCAGTTTCTTCGTCTTCGCCGCCGCCGCCATGCTCGCCGCGCCCGAGGCGCATGCCATGGCGAGCGACGACGCGCCGAGCGGCGTGTTCCAGGAGTCCTTCCTGGTTTTCCCGGACGAGGTGCGCGATGCGGCCAAGGCCGGCAAGCGCGTGGCCGTCTTCATCGAGCAAAAAGGCTGCATCTACTGCAAGCGCATGGCCGAGGAGACCTTTGCCGACCCGAGCGTCGCTGCGATGCTCAGGAGCAAGTTCTACATGGTGGCGCTCGACCTGTTCGGGGCGCGCGACACGGTGTGGGTCGACGGCAAGAAGCGCCCTGAAGAGGCGCTCGCCCGGTCCTTCGGCGTGCGCTATACGCCGACCATCCTGTTCCTGAACGAAAAGGGCGAGGTTGTCGAGAGCTCGATCGGCTATCGCGCGCCGCACGAGTTTCTGGCCGTCCTGGAGCGCGCGCTCAAATAGCCGCGGCGCCCGCGCACCGCGGGCGCGTTCAGTCAGCAGCCAAAAGCGCGCGCCTGCGCGCGATGCCTCCGACGCGGTCGAAAAATTCCGGCGCCAGGGGCGGGTGCGAACCGTCCGCGGTGAGCAGCTGCTGGCGCAAGTGCGCTTCGGATGGGGCGGCCAATTGCCGGTAGAGCTGCACGGTCAGCGCGCGCGCGCCGCGGCCGTGCCAGCCGGCCGGCAGCAGCTCGTCGGGCAATTCCGGATCGCGCAGCAGCAGCCTGCGGTAGTCGTGGATCAGCAGCGTGCGCAGCAGGAACGCGCGCCCTGGATCGTCCACGCCGCCCGTGGCGCGCGCCAACGGCTGGTAGCGGCGTACGAAAGCGCCGTACGCACGCGACAGCTCGGCCAGCTCCCAGGCCGCGCGCACGATGCGCTCGCGGTCGCAGCGCCCCTCGCCCGTCAGCGCGAATAGTTTCGCGCTCAGCGCGGGAAAGTCCTGCGTATCGAGCGCGGCGAGCGCTTCCTCGAGCGGCGTGCTCGGATGGACGAAGACGCCGCCGCTCAGCTGCCCGAAGCCCTGCCAGGCGAGGCTGCGGCGCAGGTGCTCGCGCTCGCGCGCGGACCACTTGCCCGGCAGCGCGACCAGCATGCGCCAGCGGCCGTCCCAGGCGGGCCGCGCCGGCGCATAGATGTGGCGCGCGGCGGCGTCGAACTGGCGCTGCCCGAATTCGGTGAGCAGGTAGTCGCTCCTGCGCCCGAGGGTCTCGGCGCGCAGCCAGTGCTCGCGCGCGAGGCGGAACACGGAGGTGCGCACCAGCCGCTCCGACACGCCGAGCGGGGCGAGCAGCCGGATCAGCGCGCCGAGCCAGGCGCGGCCGCCATGCGGCGCCACCGCGTCGCCGAACACGGTGACGAGCAGGGGGATCGCGCGGATCGGCCGGGCGCGGCGGAAAGCCGCGAGCAGGCGCACGGCGGGGTCGGCGGAAGACATTTTTAAAATGATACAGAATTATTGACTCATGGCAACACATGTGTATCATTTGAGAACAGGAGGAGCGCCCGTGTACACCCAATCGATGGACCTGCCCGGACAGGTGCAGCTCGGCGGCGACTCGGCCGAGGAGCGGCGCTTCCAGGCCAGGGTCGACGCCGACGCGAAGATCGAGCCGCGCGACTGGATGCCAGAGGCCTATCGCAAGACGCTGCTGCGCCAGATCTCGCAGCACGCGCATTCCGAGGTGGTGGGCATGTATCCCGAGGGCAACTGGATCACGCGTGCGCCGACGCTCATGCGCAAGGCGATCCTGATCGCCAAGGTGCAGGACGAGGCGGGCCACGGCCTGTACCTGTACTCGGCCGCCGAGACGCTCGGCCAGTCGCGCGACCAGATGATGACCGCACTCAACGCGGGCAAGGCCAAGTACTCCTCGATCTTCAACTACCCGACGCTCACCTGGGCGGACGTGGGCGCGATTGGCTGGCTGGTCGACGGCGCGGCGATCATCAACCAAATCCCGATCTGCCGCTGCTCCTATGGCCCCTACGCGCGCGCCATGATCCGCATCTGCAAGGAAGAGTCGTTCCACCAGCGCCAGGGCTTCGACATCATGCTCGCCCTCTCGCGTGGCACGCCGCAGCAGAAGGCAATGGCGCAGGACGCGCTCGAGCGGTGGTGGTGGCCCTGCCTGATGATGTTCGGCCCGCCGGAACAGGACAGCACGCATTCGGCGCAGTCGATGCAGTGGAAGATCAAGCGCGTGTCGAACGACGAGCTGCGCCAGAAGTTCGTCGACGTGACCGTGCCGCAGGCCGAGCTCCTCGGGCTGAGGATTCCGGATCCGCAGCTGAAATGGAACGCCGAGCGCGCTCACTACGACTTTGGCGCGATCAACTGGGACGAGTTCTGGCGCGTGGTGAACGGGGACGGCCCGTGCAACCGCGAGCGGCTCGCCGCGCGCGTGGCCGCGTACCAGGAAGGGCAATGGGTGCGCGACGCCGCGCTTGCGTATGCGCAGAAGCAGCGTGACCGGGCGAGAAAGGAGGCCGCGTGATCGACCAGCGCGAATGGCCGTTGTGGGAAGTGTTCATCCGCTCGAAGCAGGGGCTGGACCACAAGCATTGCGGCAGCCTGCACGCGCCGGACGCCACCATGGCGATCAAGCTGGCGCGCGACGTGTACACGCGCCGCAACGAGGGCGTGTCGATCTGGGTGGTGCCATCGGCAGCGATCAGCGCTTCCGACCCCGACCAGCGCGAGAGCTTCGTCGAGCCGATGGCCGACAAGATCTACCGCCATCCGACGTTCTACGAGCTGCCTGACGAACTGAAGCACATGTGATGGCGACGAAGCCGGAATTCGTGCTGCGTCTGGGCGACAACGCCCTGATTCTTGGCCAGCGCCTCGCTGAATGGCTCGGGCACGGGCCGGCGCTTGAGGAGGACATCGCGCTGGCGAACGTGTCGCTCGACCTGATCGGTCAGGCGCGGCTGTGGCTCGCCTGCGCAGGACGGCTCGAGGGCCAGGGGCGCGATGAGGATCGGCTGGCAATGCTTCGCGCGCAGCACGAGTTCCGCAACTGCACCATGCTCGAGCTGCCGAACGGGGATTACGCCCTCACGGTCGTGCGCCGCATGCTGTTCGACGCCTACCAGTGCGTGCTGCTGGCGCGCCTGGCGCAAGCGCCCGAGGACGAGGTCGCGGCCATCGCCGCGAAGTCGCGCAAGGAAGCCGACTACCACTGGCGCCACAGCGCTGACTGGACCGTGCGACTGGGCGATGGCACCGAGGAGTCGCATCGCCGCGCCCAGGCGGCGCTCGATCAGCTCTGGGACTACACGCACGAGCTGTTCGCGTCCGATGAAGTCGACCCGGACGCGGCGGGTCTGCGCGAACCCTGGCTCGCTCTGGTCGAGCCGGTGCTCGCCCAGGCGACGCTCGCGATTCCCGCGCCGAGCCGTTTCCTGTCCACGGGCAAGCGTGGCGTGCACAGCGAGCACCTCGGCCACCTGCTCGCCGAAATGCAGATCCTGCCGCGCAGCCATCCGGGAGCGCAGTGGTGAAGGCCTGGGACGTGCTCGCACGCATTCCGGACCCGGAGATTCCGGCGATCTCGATCACCGAGCTCGGTATCGTGCGCAGCATCGCCGAGCGCGGCGCCGCGGTCGAGGTCGCGATCACGCCGACCTACTCGGGCTGCCCGGCGATGCGCATGATCGAAGAGGAGATCGTCGGTGAGCTCAAGAGCGCCGGCTTTGCCGAGGTGACGGTGAGGACGGTACTCGCGCCGGCGTGGACCAGCGACTGGATCGCGCCCGGCGCGCGCGACAGGCTGAAGGCCTACGGCATCGCCCCGCCGGGCCGCGTGCACCTGTTCCCGAAAGCGGTGTCGTGTCCGCGCTGCGACTCGGCGCGCACCGAGCGCGTGTCCGAATTCGGCTCCACCGCCTGCAAGGCTCACTACCGCTGCCTCGAGTGTCTCGAGCCGTTCGACTACTTCAAGCCGCTGTGAGCGCGCCGCATTTCCATGCGCTGAAGGTGAAGGACGTGCGGCGCGAGACCGCCGAGTGCGTCTCGCTCGCCTTCGACGTGCCGCCCGAGCTCGCCGGGCGCTTCCGTTATACCCAGGGGCAGTATCTCAACCTGCGCAAGCGGCTCGACGGCGAGGAGCTGCGCCGCTCGTACTCGATCTGCTCGAGCCCGGACGAGGATGAGTTGCGCGTCGCGGTCAAGCATGTCCCCGAGGGCAGGTTCTCGTCGTGGGCGAACGGCGCGCTGGAGCCCGGCGGCGTCATTGAGGTCATGCCGCCCGAGGGGCACTTCTTCGTGCCGCTAGACCCCGGCAACGCGAAGCACTACGTTGCCTTTGCCGGCGGCAGCGGCATCACGCCGGTGATCTCGCTCATTAAGACCACGCTTGCGCGCGAAGCGCGCTCGCGCTTCACTCTGGTGTACGGCAATCGCTCGCTCGACACGGTGATCTTCAACGAGGCGCTGGAGGACCTGAAGGACCGATACCTCGCGCGCTTCGCCCTGTATCACGTGTTCTCGCGCGACCCGCAGGAGGTCGAGCTGTTCAACGGGCGCCTCGACCGCGCCAGGCTCGCGCGCTTCCTCGAGCTGCTGATTCCGGTGGCGACGATCGACGAGGCGTTCGTGTGCGGCCCGGAGGGCATGATGGCCGACGTCGAGGCCGGGCTCGAGGCGCGCGGACTGGCGCGCGCGCGCATTCACCTGGAGCGCTTCGGCGTGCCCGCGCCGCGGACAGCCGCACGCACCGCGGCGCCGCCGCAGCCCGGCGCCGGAACCTCGCAAGTCACAGTGATTGTCGACGGCGTGCGCCATCGGCTCGCGCTCGCGCCCGATGGCCCGAGCGTGCTCGATGCCGCGCTCAGGGCGGGCGCTGAGCTGCCTTATGCCTGCAAGGCGGGGGTGTGCTGCACGTGCCGCGCCCGGCTCGTCGAGGGCGAAGTGCGCATGGACGCGAACTACACGCTGGAGGACGGGGAGGTGGCGCAGGGCTTCCGGCTCACCTGCCAGGCGCACCCGGTCACGCCCCGGGTGGTGCTCGACTACGACCAGAGGTAGGCCGCGCTAGATCCGCCGCCCGCTCGTGTCCCAGTGCGGGTCGCGCAGGCGGCGCTTGAAGATCTTGCCGCTTTCCTCGCGCGGCAGCCGGGCGTGGAATTCGACCACCCGCGGCACCTTGTAGCGCGCGATGCGCTCGGCGAGATACGCCCTCACCGCTTGCGCCTCCAGCGCTGCGCCGGGTGCGGGCTCGATCGCCGCGGCGAGCGCCTCGCCGAACTCGGCATCCGGAATGCCGAACACCGCGCAGTCGTGCACACCCGGCATCGCAACGAGCACCGCCTCGATCTCGGCCGGATAGATGTTGACCCCGCCCGAGATCACCATGTCGGCGGCGCGGTCGCAGATGAAGAGGTAGCCGTCCTGGTCCACGTAGCCGACATCGCCCAGCGTCCACAGCCCGTCGCGCTCGAGCGCGCGCCGCGCCTGCGCATTGTTGTTGTAGGTGAAGTCCGGATAGGCGGGCTGGCGCGCGTAGATCAGCCCGATTTCCCCCGACGGCAGCTCGCGGCCTTCGGCATCGAGGATCCTGAGGGCGCCGGCGCCGATTGCTCGCCCGGCCGAGCCCGGCCTGGCGAGCGCCTCCGCGGAAGTGATAGAGGTGATCACGCCGGCTTCGCTCGAGGCGTAGCACTCGTGGATCACCGGTCCCCACCAGTCGATCATCGCGCGCTTCACCTCGGGCGGGCAGGGCGAGCCGGTCATCGACACGAAGCGCAGCGAGGACAGGTCGTAGCGCCGCTTCACCGCCTCGGGCAGCTTCAGCATGCGCACGAACATGGTGGGCACCAGGTAGGCGTGGGTCAGGCGGTGGCGCTCGATCAGCGCCAGCGTGCGCTCGGGGTCGAAGCGTGGCTCGAGCGCGAGCAGGCTCCCGAACTGAAGCGACTGGATCGCGTACACGTTCGGCGCGCTGTGGTACAGCGGACCCGGAAGCAGTCCGCGCATGCCGGGCTCGATGCCGAAGCCCTTGTAGCGCGCCTCGCTCGCGAGCTCGGCCATGCGCGCGAGCTCCTCGGGCGGCGGCGGAAGGCGGCGCACACCCTTCGGCCGGCCGGTCGTTCCCGAGGTGTACGGCATGTTCCAGCGTGGCGTGCGCGGCGCGCCGGACCAGGGCGGCAGCGCAGCAAGCCAGGCGCTCCACTCGCGCATGCCCGGCGGCACGCGCGCGCGCTCGGCCGCGATGCCGTACGCGGCGATCGTCGCCGGCTCGGGCGCGACCGTCACCAGTTCGACCCCGGCCGGAACGGCGCCCTCGATCTGCGGAAGCAGGTCGGCGTGCGCGACCAGCACCTTGGCGCCGCTGTCGGCGAGGATCCAGCGCGCCTCTTCGGCCTTGTAGTGCCAGTTGAGCGGGCAGGAGTAAGCCCCGAGGCGGCTCGCCGCGAACGCCGCCACCAGGAATGCCGGCTCGTTCCTGAGCATGATGGCGACCACGTCGCCTTCGGCGACGCCGAGCCGCTCCAGGCCGCTCGCCGCGCGCAGGAGCGCGTCCTCGAACGCGCTCCTGCCGATCTCGCGCTCGTCGAACAACAGCGTTCCTGGCATGGCTCCTCGCGGCGTGGCGGTGCGCCAGTAGCCAGTATAAGGGCGCGGCCTGCTACCATCGCCGCTCGACCAGGGAGGATCCGCCGTGACCGATTTCGTCCCGAGCGCGCGCACGAAAGCGAAGCGCCTGCCCAAGCGTGCCCGCTACGACCGGGAGAGCGTGTACGCGATCCTCGATGCGGGATTCGTGTGCCACGTCGGCTACGCGATCGAGGGCCAGCCCTACGTGACGCCCACCAATTACTGGCGCGAGGGCGACGCGGTGTATTGGCACGGCTCGTCGGCCTCGCGCATGCTGCGCCACCTGCAGCAGGGCGTCGAGTGCTGCCTGACGGTGACCCACGTGGACGGCCTGGTGCTCGCGCGCGCGGCGTTTCACCACTCGATCAACTACCGCTCGGCGATGCTGTTCG
>Ga0307372_10002397_pt1 | contig 31107 bp, 32 predicted proteins | sample OX1MG_FD_202533 | JGI IMG/M metagenome (GOLD analysis project Ga0307372, IMG submission 202533) | Soil microbial communities from Risofladan, Vaasa, Finland - OX-1 | ecosystem: Environmental > Terrestrial > Soil > Coastal area > Acid sulfate soil | place: Finland: Risofladan, Vaasa | collected... | reverse complement strand
GGACCCGGCCGCGATCGCCGCGCAGGTCGCCGCCGGGAGGCTCGAGATCGTGCTCGACCGGCGGACCGCGATCGAGACGGCTCTCGCCGCTGCCCGCCGTGGCGACGTCGTCGTGATCGCGGGCAAAGGCGCCGACACCGAGATGGAGCTCGCCGACCGCAGCATCCCATTCGACGACCGCGCGGTCGTGCGGGAGGTGCTCGGCGGCGTAGGCTCGACGGAGCCGCCCAGGAGCGAAGGCGCCGGCTTGGCCGGCGCCGGGAGCGGGGACTCGTGATCCCGCTCGCCCTCGATGTCGTCGAGCCGCTCGGCCGCGTGGTCGCACGACCGTGGGCCGACGTCGTCACCGGCATGCAGGTCGACTCGCGCCGGATCGCGGAGGGTGACCTGTTCGTGGCGATCGGTGCGGGCGTCGACTTCGTCGAGCACGCGCTCGCACGCGGGGCCTCGGCGGCCCTCGTGCCCGACGACCCGATCGCCGCGCTCGCGGCAATCGCCGGCGCCGTGCGCGACCGGTCGACGGCCCGCGTCGTCGCCATCACCGGGTCGACCGGCAAGACCTCGACGAAGGACATCCTCCATGCGCTGTGCGCGCCGCACCGCCGGACGATCGCCAACGAGGGGAACTACAACACCGAGATCGGCGTGCCCCTGACGATCTGTCGCATCGAGGAGGACACCGAAGTGTGCATCAGCGAGCTCGGGATGCGCGGTCTCGGGCAGATCGCCCGGCTCGCCTCGATCGTGCGACCCGACATCGGCGTGATCACGAACGTGGGGCCGGTGCACCTCGAGCTCGTCGGCACGATCGAGGACGTTGCGCGCGCGAAGGCCGAGTTGATCGAGGCGCTACCCGCCGGGAGCATCGCCGTCGTGCCGGACGAGCCCCTGCTGGAGCCGTACCTCGGCCGCACCGACATCGTCGTCCGGCGCGTCGACGGCGGCGCGCCAATCCCGTTTCCGACCAGCTACTCCTCGGCACACCAGCTCGCGAACACGCGGATCGCGATCGCCGTCGCCGAGAGCCTGGGCGTGCCGCTGCCGACGGACCGTCTCACGGTCCGGTTCTCGAGGCTGCGCGAGGAGGAGCGCGACCTGCCGGGCGGCGGGCTGCTGTTGAACGACTGCTACAACGCGAACCCCGTCTCGATGCGGGCTGCGCTCATCCACCTGAGCGAGCGCGGGAACGGCCGCCGGCTCGTGGCGGTGCTCGGGGAGATGGCAGAGCTCGGCGACGGCGCCGCCGCCTTTCACCGCGAGATCGGCGAGCTCGCGTACGAGCTCGGGGTTGCGCACGTGATCGCGGTCGGGCCGCTCGCGCACGCCTACGGCGGCACGTGGGTGGAGACTGCGGCGGAGGCCGCGGTCGCGCTGCGCGCCGAGCTCCGGCCCGGCGACGTCGTGCTCGTCAAGGGCTCGCGCTCGGTGGGACTCGAGGCCGTAGCGGAGAACTTGACCGAGTAATGGCCAGAGTCCTCGTCGCAGCGCTCGTCTCCATGATCATCGCCATCCTCGCGGGCCCGACGTTCATCGCGTTCCTGCGCCGGAACGAGTTCGGCCAGCACATCCGCGAAGAGGGCCCGCAGCATCATGTGGCCAAGCAGGGGACACCGACGATGGGTGGCCTGCTGATCATCGTCGCCGCGCTGGTCGCGTTCCTGCCGCTGTCCGACTACACGCTTCCCGCTCTTACGATCCTCGGCACGGCGCTCGCGTGCGGTGCGATCGGGTTCCTCGACGACTACATCAAGGTGCGGCACCGGCGCTCGCTCGGGCTGAGGGGACGCTGGAAGATCATCCTGCTCGCCGGGATCACGGCGGCCGTCGGCTTCGCCGCGCACCACCAGCAGCTCCGCCACGCCGTCTTCGTGCCCGTGATCGACCGCTGGCTGCCGCTCGGGCCGTTCTGGTACGTCCTGCTGTTCCTGATCATCGCCGGGGCGGTGAACGGCGTGAACCTCACCGACGGCCTCGACGGGCTCGCGGCGGGGACGGGGATCATCGCCCTCTCGACGTTCACCGCGATGGCGGTGACGATCTACATTCGCTCGAGCTCGGCGACGCACGGCCGCATCGAGAACCGCCTCGATGTCGCGTTCATCGGCGCGGCGTTCATCGGCGCGGCGACCGGGTTCCTCTGGTTCAACGCGTTCCCCGCCGAGGTGTTCATGGGCGACACGGGCGCCATGGCGATCGGCGGCGCGATGGCGGCGATGGCGATCATGATGAAGGTGGAGCTGCTCCTGCTGTTCGTCGGCGGCATCTTCGCGATCGAGGCGATCTCGGTGATGCTGCAGGTGCTCACCTTCAAGTGGTGGGGGCGGCGCATCTTCCTGATGGCCCCGCTCCACCATCATTTCGAGATGAAGGCGTGGTCGGAGACCAAGATCATGGTGCGGTTCTGGGTCATCACCGCGATCTTCTGTGCCGCCGGCTTCGCGCTCTTCTACAAGTACTACCCGAACATCCGCCCGCAGTGAGGGCGCTCGTCTACGGCCTCGCGCGTTCCGGGCGCTCGTCGGCCGAGCGGCTCGAGGAGCGTGGCGACGAGGTCGTTCTCGTCGACCGCTCGCTGCGCAACGAGGACGAGCTGCGCTTGCTCGACGGCGTCGAGCTGCTGGTCAAGTCGCCCGGCGTGCCCGGGGAGGCCCCGCTCGTCGCGGCAGCGCGGGAGCGCGGCATCCCGGTCTGGTCGGAGGTGGAGCTCGGCTACCGCCTGCTGCCCCGGGCGCGCTTTGTCGGCGTCACCGGCACGAATGGGAAGACCACGACCACGGAGCTCCTCGGTGAGATCTTTAGCCGGGCGGGGCTCGACGTGGCGGTCGCGGGGAACGTCGGCACGCCTCTCACCTCGGTGCGCAGCGCAGACTGGGTGGTCTGCGAGCTCTCGTCGTTCCAGCTCGAGGACATCCACGAGCTGGCCTGCGACGTGGCGGTGCTGCTCAATCTCGAGCCCGACCACCTCGACCGGCACGGCTCGTTCGCCGCCTACCGCGACGCCAAGCTGCGTATCTTCGATCGGGCCGGCATCCGTGTGGTGCCGCGTGGCCTCGAGCTCGAAGGGATCGAGTTCTCGGCCGGCGACGAGCTGCCGGCCGAGCCGCTGATCCGTGGCGCGCACAACCGCGAGAACGCCGCCGCGGCGACCGCAGCTGCCCGGGCCGCCGGGATCGCCGACGAGCACATCGCGGATGCCCTACGAAGCTTTCCGGGCGTTCCGCACCGTCTCGAGGTCGTCGGCGAGCGCGACGGCGTCCGCTATGTCAACGACTCGAAGGCAACGAACGTCGCGGCCGCGGTGCGCGCGCTCGCGGCATACGCCGACGAGCCGGTGCATGTGATCCTCGGCGGCTCGCCGAAGGGAGAGGATTTCGCACAGCTTGCAGCCGCGATCGGCTCGAACGTCCGCTCGGTGCACCTGATCGGGGCGGAGGCGGGGCGGCTCGCCGAGGCGATCGCCGGCCATCGCGACGGAACGCTCGAGGCAGCCGTCGCACATGCAGCGCGCCTCGCCGAGCCGGGCCACGTGGTCCTGCTCAGCCCGGCGTGCGCGAGCTACGACCAGTTCGAGAATTTTGAGCAGCGTGGGGAGGCGTTCAGGAGGCTCGCGACGAACTAACCAGGGTGCGTCGTCGCGAGCTCGACTCCAGGCTGCTGATCCTCGTGACGCTCGCGCTGGTCGCGTTCGGCCTCGTGATGGTCTACAGCGCCACCTCGGCGGCTGCCGCGGTCGGCGGCAAGAACCCGAACTACTACCTCGAGCGCCAGGGCATCTACGGCACGCTCGGCATCCTGGTGATGATCGTCGCCCAGCGGTGGGACTACCGGCGGCTCAAGGTGCTCGGCCCGACCCTGCTCGTGATCGCGCTTGCGCTGCTCGTCGCCGTGCTGGTGATCGGGCCCCCGGTCAACGGCGCGCGCCGTTGGATCTCGTTCGGGCCGGCCGTCTTCCAGCCGTCGGAGTTCGCCAAGCTCGCACTGGCGGTCTGGGCCGCTGCTTATCTCTCGCGCAAGCGGGCGCCGCGCACGCTCAAGGAGCTGTGGAAACCCATCGGAGCCACCACCTGCGTGGTCGCCGCGCTCCTCGTTCTCGAGCCGGATCTCGGGACGACGATCGCGGTGGGACTGATGCTCGTCGGCATCCTCGTCGTCTCGGGCACGCCGGGCCGAGTGATCGGCGCTGCCCTCGGCATCGCCGCGGTCGCAGGGTTCGCGGCCATCTGGGTGAAGCCGTACAGCCGGGCGCGCTTCTTCGCGTTCCTCCACCCGGCTCGGGACGCCGCCGGCAGCGGGTACCAGATCCTGCAGGCGGAAATCGGGATGGGGTCGGGCCACATCTTCGGTGTCGGCCTCGGTCAGGGCGTGCAGAAGATCTTCTACCTGCCCGAAGCGCACACGGACATGATGCTCGCGAACATCGGCGAGGAGCTCGGCCTCGTCGGTGTCACGGCGGTGATCGGCGCGTACGCCCTCTTCGCCTATGCCGGTTTCGACATTGCGATGCGCTGCTCCGATCCGTTCGGCAAGCGGCTGGCGGCCGGGCTGACGGTGCTCGTCGCCGGGCAGGCTGCGATCAACATCCTCGCGGTGATGGGCAGTGCCCCGCTGACCGGGATCCCGCTGCCGTTCCTCTCCTACGGGGGCTCCAGCCTCGTCGTTCTGCTCGCCGGGGTCGGGATTCTCCTTAACATCGCTCATCGTGGCGGAACAGCGGCAGCTTCGGTGCCTGATCGCAGCCGGGGGAACGGCAGGACACGTGCTGCCGGCACTCGCGGTGGCCGAGGCGTTGACGGCGCGCGGAGTACAGGTGACGTTCGCCGGGTCGCCGGATCGGGTCGAAGCGCGGCTCGTTCCTGAAGCGGGCTACGAGCTCGACACCTTCCGGATCGCCGGGTTCCCACGGCGGCCCTCGCCGGCGCTCGCCCGGGCGCTGCTTTTGGCCGGGGCAGCCCCGCTGGCCTGCAGGCGCATTCTCAGGGCGCGGAAGCCGGACGTCGTCCTCGGCGGCGGCGGGTTTGTCGCCGGGCCGATGGTCGTCGCCGCGAGAACGCTCGGGATTCCCGCCGCACTGACGGAGGCGGACGCACACCTGGGGCTCGCGAACCGCCTTGCCGCGCCGTTCGCGACTCGCATGTTCCTCGCGTATCCACTTGACACACGCCGGTGTGCGAAGGTGCGGGTCGTCGGCCGCCCGATCCCCGCCCGCTCGCGTGCCGTGCCGCAGTCGGACGCACGCGAGATCTTCGAGCTCTCGCCCACCGGGCCCGTGCTGGGCATCTTCGGGGCCCTCGCCGGTGCACAGGCGCTGAACGAGTTCGCCGTCGAGACCTGGGGCACGAGCGGCCCACCGATCCTGCACGTGACCGGGCAACGCGACTTCGACTTCGTACGCGCTCGAGCGCGCCGCGACGACTACCGCGTGCTCGCCGAGACGGAGCGGTTCGGCGCGGCGATCTCTTCGTGTGACCTGGTGCTCGCACGGTCGGGCTCCACGGTGTGGGAGTTCGCCGCCGCAGGGAAGCCGGCGATTCTTGTTCCCTATCCGTTCGCGACCGGAGACCACCAGGCGCTGAACGGGAAGCACTTCGCCGATGCCGGCGGGGCGATCGTGGTGCGCGAGCTCGAGCTCGCCGGCGTGCCGGATCTCGTGCGCACACTGCTCGGGGACCCTGCGCGGCTCGCTCGCATGGGGGCGGCGATGGCACAGGTTGCGCGTCCGAACGCCGCAGACGAGATCGCGGACGAGCTCGTGGCGATGGCCGCTCGATGAAGGGCCGGCGCCTGTGGTTCGTCGGCATCGGCGGAGCCGGCCTGTCCGCCTACGCCCAGCTCGCACGCGCCTGGGGTGCCGAGGTCGGCGGCTGGGACCGCGTTCGCACCCCGTACCTCGAGCCGCTCGCGGGTGTAACGCTCGAGATCGGCCCCGAGCCGGTGGTGCCGGAGGGTTGGGAGGCGGTTGTCTCGTCGGCGTACCCGGAAGTGCCGGGACTGCGCCGCAGCGAATTCCTGCGTGAGCTCGCCGCGGCGCGCCGTTCGATCGTCGTCGGCGGCACGCACGGCAAGGGCACGACCGCTGCAATGATCGCCTTCGTCCTGCGCGAGACCGGGCATGACCCGGCGTGGGTCATCGGTGCGCCCGTGCCGCAGCTCGGCTCGAATGCCGGCTTCGGCGACGGCTACCTCGTGGTGGAGGCCGACGAGTCGGACCGCACCGTGTTCGCGTTGCCGGCCGAGATCGCGGTCGTCACCAACATCGAGCTCGACCACCACACCGAGTACGCCTCGCTCGGGGAGCTCGAGGAGGCATTCGACCGGTGGCTAGAGCAGGCTCCGCACGTCGTGCGTGCCGCGCCGCCCTACGACGGCGAGCTGGCTGTGCCCGGTGAGCACAACCGCCTGAACGCCGGAGCGGCGCTCGGCGCTCTCGCGGCCGCCGGCGTTCCGCGCGGCGAGGCGACCGCGGCGCTCGCGCGCTTCACCGGTACGGGGCGCAGGTTCGACGTGCACGAAGGTGATGTGACCGTGGTCGACGACTATGGCCACCATCCGACGGAGATCGCCGTCACGATCGCGGCGGCCCGCGAGCGGTTCCCCGGAGCGAGGCTGCGAGTCCTCTTCCAGCCGCATCTCTACTCGCGAACGCGGCATCTCGCCGTCGAGCTCGCGACCGCGCTGGCCGCCGCCGACGACGTGACGGTGACCGACATCTACGCGGCTCGCGAGCAACCGATCGCCGGGGTGAGCGGCAGGCTCGTCGTCGACGCGCTCAGCGACCAGGGTGTGCTGGCTGCCTATACGCCGACCGTCGAGCAGGGCGTCACACGCCTCGTCCGCAGGGCGCAGCCCGGTGACGTCCTGCTCGTCGTGGGCGCCGGCGACGTCGATCGCGCGGTCGGTCTCCTGGCGGAGCGCCTGTGACGGACATCGAGGAGAACGTCCCGCTCTCGCGGCACACGACGATCGGCACGGGCGGCCCCGCGCGGTTCTTTGCCCGGCCCACGTCGGTCGCCGAGCTGCAAGAGGCGCTCCGCTTCGCCGGGGATCGCGACCTGACGGTCGAGGCGATCGGCCTCGGCTCGAACGTGCTCGCGCACGACGACGGCGTCGACGCGCTGGTTCTGAAGCTGAACGGAGAGCTTGCCGCCGTCGAGGTGGAGGGGGACGTCCTCATTGCCGGCGGTGGAGCTGCGAACGCGGTGGCCCTGCACCGGGCGCGCGCTGCGGGGCTCAGCGGGTTCGAGTTCGCAGCGGCGATTCCCGGCACCGCGGGCGGTGGGGTGCGGATGAATGCGGGTGCCTACGGCCGCGAGTGGAAGGACGTGATGATCGATGCGGTGATCGTCGATGCCGACTACGTGCGCACGCTCACCCCGGTGGAGCTCGGGCTCTCGTACCGCCACTCGGCGCTGCGGGCGGGGGAGGTGGTCGCCCAGGTTCGCTTCAGGCTCACACCGAGCTCGGCCGAGGAGGTGAGGGCCCGGGCCGCCGAGCTGCTCGCGCAGCGCAAGGCGACGCAGCCGACGAACAAGCGCACGTTCGGCAGCGTCTTCAAGAACCCGCCCGGCGAGCGGGGTGCCGGCCGGATGATCGAAGAGTGCGGTCTGAAGGGTCACCGGATCGGTGGTGCGCTCATCTCTCCTCGCCATGCAAATTTCCTCGAGAACGCCGGCGGGGCGACGAGTGGCGACTGCATCGAGCTGATGGCGGAGGCGCGCCGCCGGGCGCACGATCGGTTCGGTGTCGTGCTCGAGCACGAGGTGCAGTTTCTCGGCCCGCTCGAATTGCCCCCGGTGTAGGGGAAGCAGGCGCAGCGGCGAACTGAGCCGAGTGGCTGCCCGGAAGAGGTCGACCGCGCGCACGGCGGTGCTGCCCGCGCGCCGCGGCATCCCCGACGTCGGGCGGATCCTGCCGTCGGGTCGTTCCGTGCTCGTCGGGCTCCTGCTGCTCGTGCTCGCGGTTGGTGCGTACGTCGGTGCGCGTGACACCTCGGTGTTCGCGGTGCGCACGCTCGATGTCACGGGCGGCACTCCGGCGCTGCGCGACGAGGTGCGCGCAGCACTCGGGCAGACGATCGGAACGAGCCTCCTGCGGGTCGACGGCGACACCGTTGCACGTGCGGTTTCGCCGCTGCCCGACGTGCGGACGTTCACCTTCGACCGCGCCTTCCCGAACACGCTGCGGGTCGTTGTGCACGCCGAACAGCCGGTGCTTGTGCTTCGGGTCGTCCCCGGCAGCAACTCGTACCTGATCGCGGCCAGCGGTCGTGTGATCCAGAAGCTCGCGCATCCCCGCCTCTCCCACCTGCCGAGGCTCTGGGTCAAGCAGGCGCAGCCGCCGGTGGTGGTGGGCGAGCGTCTCGGCGCCGCCCCTGCCGCAGCTGCCTCGGCGCTCGCCCTGCTGCGTGGTGCGCCCCTGCCGGGCGGGGTGCACCTGGTGATCGCCGGCCGTACCGAGCTGCGGCTCGTGCTCGGCGGCGGGCTCGAACTGCGACTCGGCGACGGCGGCGACCTGCGCCTCAAGCTCGCGATCGCGCGCCGAATCCTGGCCCAGACGGGGGCCGCCGGCAGCGGCGGCGGCTACCTCGACGTCAGCGTTCCCGAGCGTCCCGTGCTGCTGACCAAGTCTCGACTCGGAGGTTGAGGTTGAGGGTTACGCTGGTCGAGGTTGGACGTTCCCGCGTTGACAGGGCAGGAAACCGTCCGTACTCTGCCGAAAGAAGGAGGCGCCCGGTAGCCCCACCCTGCACTCGAGCTTGAGGCCGAGCCACATCCACATGAGAGATCGCTCCGGTAACTATCTAGCCGTGATCAAAGTCGTCGGCGTCGGCGGCGGCGGCACGAATGCCGTCAACCGCATGGTCGACGCGGGGCTCACGGGCGTCGAATTCGTGGCCGTCAACACTGACGCGCAGGCATTGCTCGGCTGCGACGCCGACGTGAAGATCCACATCGGCGCGAAGGCGACGCGGGGGCTCGGCGCGGGCGCCGACCCGAACGTCGGCCGCGAGGCCGCGACCGAGTCGCGCGATGAGCTGAAGGAGGCGCTCAAGGGCGCCGACATGGTTTTCGTCACCGCGGGCGAAGGCGGCGGCACCGGTACGGGAGGTGCGCCGATCGTCGCGGAGATCGCACGGGAGCTTGAGGCGCTCACCGTTGGCGTCGTCACCCGGCCGTTCTCGTTCGAGGGTCGCCGCCGCTCGCAGCAGGCCGAGCAGGGAATCGCCGACCTCGCCGACAAGGTCGACACGCTGATCGTGATCGAGAACGACCGGCTGCTGCAGGTCGTCGAGAAGAAGACGCCGCTGTCCGACGCGTTCAAGATGGCCGACGACATCCTGCGCCAGGGCGTGCAGGGCATCACCGACCTCATCACCGTGCCCGGCATCGTCAACCTCGACTTCGCCGACGTGCGCACGATCATGCGCGACGCCGGTTCGGCCCTGATGGGCATCGGCTCCGGGCAGGGCGAGAACCGCGCGGGCGAGGCGGCACGCCATGCGGTCAGCTCGCCGCTCCTCGAGTCGTCGATCGAGGGCGCCACCGGCATCCTCCTGAACATCAGCGGCCCGCCCGACCTCGGCCTGTTCGAGGTCAACGAGGCGGCCGAGGTCGTCACCGGCGCGGCCGACCAGAATGCGAACGTCATCTTCGGCGCGGTGATCGACGACCAGCTTCGGGATGAGGTGCGGGTGACGGTGATCGCCACCGGCTTCGGCGCTCAACGGCGCCGTCGTGCTCGGACCGCGATCGGCGAGGGAGCCTCGCTCGGCACCCGCGCTACGTTCGATGCCGGCGACTCGCTCGACGTGCCGTCGTTCCTGCGCGACGAGTAGACGTCTCCGGACGACCGGTCCGAAACGATCAGGGCCTCGCTCCGCCCAGGCGCAGCGTCGCCGGCGGCGTTCCCCGTGGCGCGTCGTGTCACAAAGCTCCCCTACCGGACACGGCCGTGCTGGGCGCGTCTGGTGTCAGACACGATCGCGGACCGTCCACAGGCCGGACATGTTCTCGGGGCCTTCGGCGAGGGGTTTTGGCGTTGCGAGTCGGCTGCGGGGGGCAGGTGTCTGTGCAGGGATCACAGCCGGCTGGACATGTCCTCGCGCACGTCACAAGCGGGCGAGGCACCGGGGCAGAGCCCCCGTCCGCTGCGCGCCCACCCGGCGGATCGGGACCTCGGGAAACCAGCACCTGGGAAATCCGGGCGTACCCTGACGCCCGACCGCACCGGTGAGCGTTAGCATCGCCGCGGATGCAAACGTTGCGCCGAACGCCTCTGCACGACCGTCACGTCGCACTCGGAGCGCGGATGGTCCCGTTTGCGGGGTGGGAGATGCCCGTTCAATACAAAGGTGTGATCGGCGAGCACAAAGCGGTGCGAACCGATGCCGGCGTGTTCGACGTCTCGCACATGGGCGAGCTCGAGGTCGAAGGGCCGACCGCCCGCGACCTGCTTCAGGCAACCCTCTCGAACGACATCGACAGGCTCGAGGTCGGCGCGGCCCAGTACTCGCTGATCACTGCGGACGACGGCGGGATCGTCGACGACGTGATCGTCTACCGGCTCGACACGCACCGATATCTCATCGTCGTGAACGCCTCCAATCGCCACGTGGACTTGGCCTGGCTGAAGGAGCGTGAGCTGCGCGGATCCGACGTACGCGACGTCTCCGACCAGTACGCCCTGCTCGCAGTCCAGGGCCCACGGGCCCTAGAGCGCCTCGGTCTCGCCGCGGGCACGCCGTTCACGTTCTTCTCGGCGGAGCTCGACGGCGTCGAGGTGATGGTCAACCGGACCGGCTACACCGGCGAGGAGGGCGTCGAGCTCGCCTGCATGGAAGAGGATGCGGTGCGGCTCTGGGATGCGATCCTCGCCCGCGGTGTCGCGCCCTGCGGCCTCGGAGCGCGCGACACGCTGCGGCTCGAGGTCTGCTATCCGCTGCACGGCAACGACATCGGCCCGCAGTGGGACGCGATCTCATCCGGGCTCGGCTGGGCGTGCGCGCTCGGGACCGAGTTCACGGGCGCCGGGCGGCTGCGTGAGATCAAGGAGCGCGGCCCCGAGCAGAAGCTTGTGCCGTTCGTGATGACCGAGAAGGCGATCCCGCGCCAGCACATGGCGATCAGAGCCGGAGATCCAGACGGCACCGGCGAGGTCACGTCGGGATCGCACTCGCCGATGCTCGATGCCGGCATCGGCATGGGGTACGTTCCCGCAGCTTCGGCGGGCGTCGGCACCGAGATCGTGATCGATGTGCGAGGCCGTGCCCGCACGGCCATGCTCGTCGCAAAGCCCATCTACAAGAAGGAGCCGTGAGTTGACCGCGAGCGAGTCGTACCCCGACGATCTCCTCTACCACGCCGAGCACGACTGGGCTCGGATCGACGGAGACGAAGCCGTGCTCGGTGTCACCTGGTACGCCCAGGATGCGCTCGGCGAGCTTGTGCACTACGAGCCGCCGGCGCTTGGCGCCACGATCGGCAAGGACGCCTCCTACGGTGAGGTCGAGTCCGTGAAGGCGGTCTCCGACCTGATCTCGCCGCTCTCGGGCGAGGTGCTCGAGATCAACCAGAAGGTCGTCGACGCGCCCGAGACGGTGAACGATGACCCCTACGGCGACGGCTGGCTGATTCGCATCCGGATGTCGAGCCCGGACGAGCGCGAGCAGTTGCTCGACCGCGCCGGGTACGCGCGCGTGCTCGAGGCGGAGGCATAGCACCGGTGAGCTACCTGTCTCTCACCGATGCGGACCGCGAGGCGATGCTCGCGACGATCGGTATCTCTTCGGTCGAGGAGCTCTTTCGCGACATTCCGCCCGGCGTGCGCTACGCGCGCGAGCTCGACGTCGCGCCGGCGCTCACCGAGGTTGAGCTGCAGCGCCATCTGGAGGAGCTCGCTTCGAAGAACACCGTCGACGAGGTCTGCTTCCTCGGCGCCGGCATCTACGACCACTACGTTCCGGCCGTCGTCGATGCCGTGCTGCAGCGTGGCGAGTTTCTGACTGCGTACACGCCGTACCAGCCCGAGATGAGCCAGGGCGTGCTGCAGGCGATCTTCGAATATCAGACGGCGATCTGCGAGCTGACCGGCATGGATGTCTCGAACGCCTCCGGCTACGACGGCACGACCGTGGCCGCGGACGCATGCTTCGTCGCGAAGCACGCGACGGGCCGCTCGAAGGTCGTGGTCACCGAGGCCACGAACCCGCAGGTGCGCCAGGTCGTGAAGACCTACGCGCCCGGTTTCGGGCTCGAGGTGGTCGAGGTGCCCCACGAGGGCGGCACGACCGATCCCGATCGTGTGCGTGACGCTGCCGAGGGGGCGGCAGCCGTGATCTTCCAGCAGCCGAACTTCTTCGGCATCCTCGAGCATGCACCCGAGCTCGCGGCGGCCGCGAACGACGCCGAAGCTATGCCGATCGCGCACGTCGACCTCGTGTCGCTCGGCGTGCTCGAGGCGCCGGGCAACTACGGTTGCGCGATGGCGATCGGCGAGGGCCAGTCGGCCGGCAACGCCATGAGCTACGGCGGCCCGCACTACGGCTTCCTCGCCGCGCGCTCCGACTACATCCGCCGGTTGCCGGGCCGGATCGTCGGCGAGACGGTGGACGCCGCGGGCGACCGCGGCTATGTGCTGACCCTGCAGACCCGTGAGCAGCACATCAGGCGCGAGAAGGCGACCTCGAACATCACCACCAACCAGACGCTGCTCGCTCTGGCCGGGCTCGTGCACCTGAGCCTGCTCGGGCCCCAGGGGCTGCGCGAGCTGGGGGAGACCTGCATGGCCCTCGCCGGCTATGCGCAGGGGCGGCTTGCGGCGGCCGGGCTCGAACCGGTGTTTCCCGAGAAGGCAACGTTCAAGGAGTTTGCCGTGCACACCGGACGGAACGCTCGCGAGGCCTTGGGGGCCGCTCGCGCGCAGGGCATCTATGCGGGCTACCCGCTCGGGCGCGACTACCCGGGCCTGGACGATGCGCTGCTCGTCGCCGTGACGGAGAAGCGGACCGTCGAAGAGATCGACCGGCTCGTGGAGGCGCTCTCATGAAGCTGATCTACGAGAAGTCGCAGGCGGGCCGGCGTGGCATCGGCATACCGAAGCCGGATCTCCCGGTGCCGGCGGTGCCGCCGGAGCTCGCGCGGCAGGAGCCACCGCGCCTGCCCGAGCTCGCCGAGCCGGAGGTGATGCGCCACTTCACCGCGCTTTCGACCCGCAATTTCGGCATCGACACGGGCTTCTACCCGCTCGGCAGCTGCACGATGAAGTACAACCCACGCGTCAACGAGCGGCTCGCCGGGCTACCCGGCTTCGCGGGGCTGCACCCACTGGTCGAGGACGATGCAGCGCAGGGCGCGCTCGAGCTCGAGTGGAACCTGCAGGAGATCCTGCTCCAGGTGACCGGGCTCGATGCTGTCTCGCTGCAGCCTGCGGCGGGAAGCCAGGGCGAGCTGACGGGGCTGATGCTCTTTCGCGCGTACTTCGCCGATCGCGGCGAGAGCGAGACGCGGCGGAAGATCGTCATCCCGGACACGGCGCACGGGACAAACCCGGCGAGCGTGACGATGGCCGGGTTCGAGGTGACGCATGTCAAGACGGATGCGCGCGGAAACATCGACGTCGATGACTTGCGCGGCAAAGTCGACGAGCAAACCGCCGGCCTGATGCTGACGAACCCCTCGACGCTGGGGTTGTTCGACGAGAACATCGAAGAGATCCGCGACATCTTTCACGGCGCCGGCGCGCTCATGTACTACGACGGCGCCAACCTGAACGCCGTCTGCGGCGTCTCGCGGCCGGGCGACATGGGATTCGACGTCGTGCACATCAACCTGCACAAGACGTTCTCGCAGCCCCATGGCGGCGGCGGCCCAGGCGGCGGCCCGATCGCGGTGCGCGACCTCCTCGAGCCGTTCCTGCCCGCTCCGGTCGTCGTGAAGGACGGTGCGACGTTCAGGCTCGACTACGACCGGCCGAAGACGATCGGGAAGGTGCGGGCCTTCAGCGGCCCGTTCGGCGTCTTCGTGCGGTCGTATGCGTTCATGCGCTCGTACGGCCCGGGTTTGCTCGAGATGAGCGAGGTGGCCGTGCTGAACGCGAACTACATGCTCGCGCGACTCAAGGGCGCCTACGACGTGCAATACGATCGGCTCTGCATGCACGAGTTCGTGCTCAGCGCCCGTCACCTGAAGAAGGAGCACGGGGTGAGCGCGCTCGATGTCGCGAAGCGGTTGATGGACTACGGCTTCCACCCGCCGACGATCTACTTCCCGCTTGTCGTGCCCGAAGCGCTGATGATCGAGCCGACGGAGTCCGAGGCGAAGGAGACGCTCGACGCCTTCTGCGACGCGATGATCGCGATCGCGCGCGAGGCCGCCGAGGATCCCGAGATCGTCCACACGGCGCCGCACTCGCGCCCGGTGCAGCGGCTCGACGAAGTGCGGGCGGCGAAGCAGCCGGTCGTGCGCTTCCAGTTCGGCGGGCACCCCGCCCGGCAGAGCTAGATCGGGCTACCCGAGGTCGTCCCAGAAGCTCTCGATGATCTCGGCGTCGCCGGTCTCGCCGGCGCCGAATACGAGCAGCTCCATGCCCTCGTCGCCCGACTCGAAGGCGCGCGCTGTCTGCGGCGAGACGCGGATCGCGTCCCACTGCTGGATCTCGCGCGTCTCGGTCTCGAGGGTCACCTTGCCGCTGCCGGAGACCACCACGTAGAACTCCTCCTGCTCGCGGTGACGGTGACCGAAGGGCTGCCGGAAGTTCGGCGCAAACCGCTGGTAGCTGAACCCGCCCCGCTTCGCGTCGGTCGCCGAGCGGCCGAACCGCGCCTCGACGTTAGGTGACATGCCGAACTTGACCGCCATGTCCTCGAGTTCCTTGATGTTCACGATCGAGTAGCCCATGGATCGATCCTAGATGGTCTCCCCGTGTTCCCGTCGCGCTTCTGCCTCCATCCGCTGCAGCCGGGTGTAGTAGTCGGGGAACTCGTTCAGGTGGGCGCGTGCGATCTTCGCCGTGACGACCGGGTCGTCGCCGGTGACGTTGGTCAGAAGGTCCTGCAGGCCGTGCTCGAGCTCGACGTCCATTCCCATGCGGAACTCCTCGACGCCGAAGGCCGATGTTTCCCAGTCGATCCCGATCTCGGCGCCGAAGCGGTGGGCCTCGTCTGCTGTGAAGCTCGTGCGGGTCATCTCACACCTCCGATCGAAGTCGGTTGCATTCTCACTCGCCCACGCGGGTCCCGTGTGGCACCGTGGGCGCATGAAGACACGCAGACTCGGAAACCTCACCGTCTCGGCGCTCGGGCTCGGGTGCATGGGCATGTCGGAGTTCTACGGAGCAGGGGACGAGGGCGAAGCGATCGCCACGATCCACCGCGCGCTGGAGCTTGGCATCAACTTTCTCGACACCGCCGACATGTACGGGCCGTTCACCAACGAGCAGCTTGTCGGCCGCGCCATTGCCGGCCGGCGCGACAAGGTCGTGCTCGCCACGAAATTCGGCAACGAGCGCAACCCGGACGGCAGCTGGATCGGCATCAACGGCAGCCCGGACTACGTTCGGCGTGCCTGTGACGCGAGCCTGGAGCGGCTCGGCGTCGACTACATCGACCTCTACTACCAGCATCGCGTCGACCTCGACACTCCGATCGAGGAGACGGTCGGGGCGATGAAGGAGCTGGTCGACGCCGGCAAGGTCAGGCAGCTCGGCCTCTCGGAGGCGGCGCCCGACACGATCCGGCGCGCACACGCGGTCCACCCGATCACGGCGTTGCAGACCGAGTACTCGCTCTGGTCGCGCGATCCGGAAGACGACCTCCTGCCGACCGTGCGCGAGCTCGGGATCGGCTTCGTCGCCTACAGCCCGCTCGGTCGCGGCTTCCTCTCGGGGCAGATCAAGTCGCTCGACGATCTCGAGCCGGCGGACTTCCGCCGGCGTGGCCCGCGCTTCCAGGACGAGAACTTCCGGCGCAACCTGGGGCTCGTCGCGTCGGTGGAGGAGCTCGCTGCCGAGAAGGGCGTCACACCCAGCCAGCTCTCGCTCGCCTGGGTGCTCGCCCAGGGTGACGACATCGTCCCGATCCCCGGCACGAAACGCGTCCGCTACGTGGAGGAGAACGCCGCGGCCGCCGACCTCGTGCTCGGCCCCGACGATCTCCACCGGCTCGGCGTCGCCTTCCCGAAGGGTGTGGCCGCCGGCGACCGCTACCCGGACATGTCGACCGTGAACCGGTAACGAACGGCCGCCGAACGGGTCTGGAGAGACGTGAAGAGCGAAAAGATCAGCAAGACAGAGGCGCAGTGGCGGGCCGGGCTCAGTCCCGAGCAGTTCCGCGTGCTGCGAGAGAAGGGCACCGAGCGGCCGTTCACCGGCGAGTACGACCAGGTGTTCGAGCCCGGCACCTACCACTGCGCGGGCTGTGGGGCCGAGATCTTCCAGGCCGATGCGAAATACGACTCGGGCTGCGGGTGGCCTGCGTTCTCGGCGCCAGCGTCCGAAGACGCACTCGACGAGGAGACCGACACGGCCCACGGGATGGTGCGCACCGAGGTGCTGTGCGCCGCGTGCGGCGGGCATCTCGGGCACGTCTTCCCGGACGGCCCGCAGCCGACGGGCCTTCGCTACTGCATCAATTCGGCGGCGATCAAGCTGGAGGAGGAGTAGCGGCTGATGGCGGAACAGAAAGCGACGTTCGGAGCCGGGTGCTTCTGGGGCGTCGAGGCGGCGTTCCGGCGCCTCGACGGCGTCACACGCACCCGGGTGGGGTACGCCGGCGGCCGGGTCGAGAACCCGAGCTACGAGCAGGTCTGTTACGACCACACCGGCCATGCGGAGGTCGTCGAGGTCGCCTTCGACGACGAGCGGGTCCCCTACGAGCAGCTGCTTGCGGTCTTCTGGGCCGAGCACGATCCGACCCAGCTGAACCGGCAGGGCCCCGACGTCGGCGACCAGTACCGCTCGGTCGTCTTCGTCCACAACGACGCGCAGCGCGCCGCCGCGGAGGCTTCACGCGACCAGGTTCAGTCGCGTCTCTCGCGTGCCGTCGTGACGCAGGTCGAGGCTGCGCCCCCGTTCTGGGAGGCCGAGGACTACCACCAGTGCTATCTCGAGAAGCGGGGGCTCGCGAGCTGCACGGCCCGGCTTTCCACGGGGACGGTCGCCGACTAACGAAGCAGCTGGACGGCGGACGTGCCCTTGTGCCGCCGTTTGCCCGGGAGTGGGTTGGGGCCCCGCCGCACAGGGCCCCTGCCGAGACTCTGCACCAGGCGGGCGGCTTCACGAAGCCCCCGTTTGGTGGTTCACCCCGCTGCTTGACCGGCCGCTTCGCGCTTGCGCTTGGACGCGGCGCTCGCGCGCTTCGAGGCGGTCAGCTCCACCTTGCGCAGGCGGATCGATTTCGGCGTCACCTCGACGCACTCGTCGTTTCGGATGAACTCGAGCGCCTGCTCCAGCGAGAGCGGGCGGGGTGGGATCAGCCGGATCAGTTCGTCGGCCGACGAGGCTCGCATGTTCGTGAGCTTCTTCGGTTTGGAGGCGTTCACGTCGAGATCCTCGGAGCGCGAGTTCTCGCCGACGACCATTCCCTCGTACAGATCGTCGGTCGGCGCGATGAAGAGCGAGCCGCGTTCCTGCAGGTTCTCGATCGCGAACCCTGTCGCCTGGCCCCGGCGGTCGGCGACGAGGCTGCCCGTCGGCCGGGTGCGCAGCGCGCCGAACCACGGCTCCCAGCGGTCGAAGACGTGGTGCATGATCCCCGACCCGCGGGTCTCCGTCAGGAACTCGGTGCGAAAGCCGATCAGCCCGCGTGCCGGCACGAGGTATTCCATGCGGGCCCAGCCCGTGCCGTGGTTCACCATCTGCTGCATCCGCCCCTTGCGCAGGGCGAGGAGTTGCGTGACGACCCCGACGAAGTCTTCGGGCACATCGATCGCGACGCGCTCGACCGGCTCCTGGCGCTTGCCGTCGATCTCGCGCACGAGTACCTCCGGCTTGCCGATCGTCAGCTCGAAGCCTTCGCGCCGCATGATCTCGGCGAGCACGGCCAGCTGTAGCTCTCCGCGCCCCTGGACCTCCCAGGTGTCGGGACGCAACGTCGGGAGGACCCGGAGCGAGACGTTGCCGACGAGCTCCTGGTCGAGGCGCTGCTTCACCTGGCTTGCGGTCAGCTTGTCGCCTTCTGTGCCGGCGAGCGGCGAGGTGTTGATGCCGATCGTGATCGACAAGCTGGGCTCGTCGACCACCGTGACCGGCAGCGGACGCGGGTCGTCGGGATCGGCGATCGTCTCGCCGATCGTCACCTCGGGGAGGCCTGCGAGTGCGACGATCTCGCCCGGCCCCGCCTCGTCGGCGGGCACGCGGTCGAGCGCCTCCGTGATCAGAAGCTCGGTGACGCGCGCGTTCTCGATCTCGCCGTTCGCGCGGCACCAGGCGATCTGCTGGCCTTTCCTCAACGTGCCGTGGCGCACACGCAGGAGCGCGAGACGGCCGACGTAGGGTGAAGCGTCCAGGTTGGTGACGAGCGCCTGCAGGGGGTGGTCGGGGTCGTACGACGGCGCGGGGATCGTTGCGAGCAGCGTTTCGAAGAGCGGCGTCAGGTCGTCGGCGAGAGCGGTGGGATCGAGCCCCGCTTTCCCGTCGCGTGCGATCGTGTAGACGATCGGAAACTCGATCTGCTCCGCCGTCGCGTCGAGGTCGAGGAAGAGCTCGTAGACCTCGTTGACGACCTCTTCGACCCGCGCGTCGGGCCGGTCGATCTTGTTGACGACGAGCACTACCGGCAGGCGCGACTCGAGCGCCTTGCGCAGCACGAAGCGTGTCTGCGGCAACGGCCCCTCAGAGGCGTCGACGAGCAGTAGCACACCGTCGACCATCGTCAGGCCGCGCTCGACCTCGCCGCCGAAGTCAGCATGGCCCGGTGTGTCGATGATGTTGATCTTCGTGCCGTTCAGGCGGACGGACGTGTTCTTCGCCAGGATCGTGATGCCCTTCTCGCGTTCCAGGTCGCCCGAGTCCATGACGCGCTCGGCGACGTCCTGGTTGGCCCGGAACGAGCCGGACTGCCAGAGCATGGCGTCGACGAGGGTCGTCTTGCCGTGGTCGACGTGGGCGACGATCGCGACGTTGCGTAGGTCGTCGCGCTGCGCGAGAGGCTTGGACACGACCGGCCAGGGTAGCGGGAGCCCGTTTCCACGGGCCGGCGCTGCCCTAGATGGTCGCGGCGAGCTGGCCGCAGGCGGCGGCGATGTCGCGACCGCGCGTGAGCCGCAGGGTCGGTGAGAAGCCCTGCTTGTGCAGGGCGTCCTTGAAGGCGGCCATCGTCTCGCGCGAGGAACCGTCGTAGGCGCCCGTCGGGTTGTACGGGATCATGTTGACCTTGAAGATCTTCGGGTCGAGCAGCTCCGCGAGTCCGCGCGCGTGCTCGAGCGAGTCATTGACGCCGGCGAGCATGACGTACTCGACGAACACCTTGCGTCCGCGCAGCGTGTGATAGCGCAGGCACTCGCGGATCACGTCGTCAAGGGGATAGCGATCGTTGACGGGCATGAGCTCGCTTCGCTGGGCGTCGGCGGGGGCGTGCAGCGACAGGGCGAGGCGAATCGGTTCGTCGACCTCGTCGACGAACCGTGTCAGGCCGGGGAGCCAGCCGACCGTCGAGATCGTCGTGCGGCGCGGTGTCACGCCGACATCCGGCAGGCGGCGCGCGGCCTCGATCACGGCGTCGAAGTTGAGCATCGGCTCGCCCATCCCCATGAAGACCACATGGCTGATCGGCTCGATGCGGCGGAAGTGCAGCGCCTGGTCGACGATTTCCGACGCGGTCAGGTTGCGCCGGAATTGCATCTGCCCCGTGGCGCAGAACGTGCACGTGAGCGGACAGCCTGACTGCGACGAGACGCACACCGAGCGGCGTCCGTCGCGGTAGCGCATCGCGACCGCCTCGACGGGATGACCCTCGGCGGTTTGGAAGAGCGCCTTGACGGTGCCGTCGGCCGACTTCGCCTCGTGGACGAGCTCGAGCGTCGAGAACGGGGCTCCCGCCTCCAGCCGCTCGCGCATCGCCACCGGGAGGTTCGTCATCTCGGCGTACGAGCGCGCGCCGCGCGAGGCCCACTCCCACACCTGGCGCGTGCGATACGGGGGCTCGTCCGCGAGCACCTGGGTGACGAGACCGAGATCCATGGCGACACGGTAGCTCCCCGATTCGGGGCTGCAGTCAGCCGTGCGCGCGTAGCCATGCGACAACGTCGCCGGCGTTGCGATCCGGCGGGAACACCGGGTAGAAGACCTTCGAGATGCGTCCGTTTTGGGCGACGAGCGCGAGACGCTTGTAGAGCGTGTGGCCCGCGACCTCGAACGTGGGCAGGCCGAGCGCGGCTCGCAGCTGGAGGCCGGGGTCGGCGATCACTGGATAGGGCATGTGGTTTCGCTCGGCGAACTCGACCTGGTCGGCGAGCGTCTGCGCGGACAGGCCCGCGACGCGCGCACCGAGCTCCGCAAGCTCCGCTGCGTGGTCGCGAAACGCGCACGACTGCGGCGTGCAGCCCCGGGCGCCGGGAATCGCATCCCACCCCGGTAGCGACGGTTCGCCCGGCTTGCCACTGCGCGGATACACGTAGAGCACCTCGAACTCGTCCAGGTACACCGGTCCCTGCGACGACTCGAGGGCGACGTGCGGCAGTTCGTGGCCGGGAAGATGGTCGGCCGCCCCGTCGTCCTCGGGAACCGGAAGACCGGGCGGGAGCTCGTAGAGATCGCGTTCGTCCATGCACGTAGGATCGCACGAGCGGATGATCGATCTTCGCTCCGACACCCAGACCAGACCGTCGCAGCCGATGCGCGAGGCGATGGCGCGCGCCGAAGTCGGCGACGAACAGGAGCGTGAGGACCCAACCGTGCTCGAGCTCGAGCGCCGAGGCGCTGAGCTGCTCGGCCAGGAGGAAGCCGTCTACCTGCCGACGGCGATGATGGGGAACCAGATCGCGCTCGCGATCCTCGGCGAGCGCGGCACCGAGCTGATCGTCGAGGAACGCGCACACATCATGATCGCCGAGCTCGGGGGTGCCGCCTATCACTCGGGACTGCAGACGCGCGGGCTGCCCGGCTACCGGGGGCGCCTGACGGCCGAGCAGCTGCGCCGGACCGGTTGGAGCGAGGGCGGCTTCTGGGGCCCGCGCGCGTCCGTGCTTGCGATCGAGAACACCCACAACACGGCGGGCGGCACGGTGTGGCCGCTGGCGGAGCTCAGATCGGTCGTCGAGACCGGCCGCGAGCTCGGCATGCGCGCTCACCTCGACGGCGCGAGGCTGATGAACGCCGTCGTCGCCTCGGGCGTCCCGGCGGCGGAGCTCGCCGGCCTCTTCGACACGGCCACGTTGTGCCTCTCCAAGGGGCTCGGTGCCCCGCTCGGCGCCCTGATCGCCGGCTCGCACGAGCTGATGCAGCACGCCCGCGTCGAGAAGCACCGCTTCGGCGGCGCCATGCGACAGGCGGGCATCGTCGCGGCGGCCGGTCTGTACGCGCTCGACCACAACGTCGAGCGGCTCGCCGAGGATCACGCGCGCGCCCGCAGGCTCGCCGAAGGCTGGGCGCAGGACGGCCTGCCGGTCGACCTCGAGCTCGTGGAGACGAACTTCGTGCAGGTGGACGTCGCGGCCCTCGGCCTGGGTGAGGACGAGGCGCTCGCAACGCTCCGGGAGCACGGCGTGCTGCTCTCGCAGACGAAGCCGGGTGTGTTGCGCGCGGTGACCCACCTCGATGTCTCCGACGACGACGTCGAACGGGCGCTCGAGCTCGTTCCCCAGGCGCTCGGGTCGCGTGTCCACGTCTGAACCGCTCGACCGGCTCCTGCAGGAGCGGCAGGCCGACCGGCTGCCGTCGGTTGCAGCCGCCGTCGTGCGCAAGGGGGAGACGGTGTGGTCGAACGCCGTCGGCAGTGCCGACTACGACGCGGGCCGCGAGGCCACGCCTGACACCCAGTACCGGATCGGTTCGATCACGAAGACGTTCACGACGACCGCGATCATGCAGCTGCGCGACGCGGGCGCGCTCGACCTCGACGATCGGCTCGGTCTTCACGTCGACGGGGTCGGAGACGGCTCGCCGACGATCCGGCGGATGCTCGCGCACATCTCAGGGATGCAGCGCGAGGCGGGGGAGATGTTCGTCGAAGGCACCGCGCCGCGCGAGGACGACCTGGACGTCGCGCTCGCGCTCGGACCGGCGCAGGCCCACCACTACTCGAACCTCGCCTTCGGTCTGCTCGGCCGCGTCGTCGCCGCCAAGTCGGGCCTGCCCTATACGCGGTACGTCGACGAGCGGATCATCGGGCCGCTTGGGCTCGAGCGTACGACGTGGTTCTCGCAGGCGCCCAAGGCGCAGGGGTACCTCGTCGACGAGTTCGCGCGCACCGTCTGGAAGGAGGCCGAGACCGATCTCGGCGGTGTCGCGGCGATGGGGCAGCTGTGGTCGACCGTCGAGGACCTCGCGCGCTGGGCGACCTTCCTGGCCCGTGGCGCAGACGGGGTGCTCGATCCGAAGACGGTCGAGGAGATGTGGTTCCCCCAGGTCATGTACTACCCGGACGACTGGGTGCTCGGCTGGGGGCTCGGGCTCATGCTGTTCAACCAGAACGGGAAGATCTTCGGAGGTCACGGCGGCGCGATGGCCGGGCACCTGGCCGGCGTCGTCGTGCACCGCAAGACGCAGACCGGGGCCGCGGCGCTGACCAACTCCGGCACGCGCGGAAACATGGAGCTGTTTGCAATCTCGCTGGCTGAGAAGGCGCTCGAGCTCTGGCCCGAGCCGATCGAGCCGTGGCGGCCCGAGGCCGATCCGCCCGGCGACGTGCGCGCCCTGCTCGGCCGCTGGTGGTCGGAGGGCAACGAGTTCGTCTTCTGGTGGGAGCACGAGTCGCTGCAGGCGAAGGTCGTCGGCACCCCGCCCGGCCGCGCCGAGACGACGTTCGAGCGCGACGGCGACGGCTGGCGCGCAGCCGTGGGGCGAGAGCGCGGCGAGCGGCTGCGCGTCGACGGCGACCGGCTGATCTGGTCGGGCTATGCCTTCACGCGGGCCCAGCAGCCGTTCAGCGCTAGCTGACCCAGTACACGACGACCACGGCGAGGTAGGCACCGACGAGCAGGAAGCCTTCCCAGCGCTTCGAGGTGCCGTCCTTCGTGACCACCCAGGCGAGACCGGCGGCCAGCGCCATCGTCGCGATCTCGACCGGCCGGAACGAGAGCGTCAGGTGATGGCGGAGCGGGAGGGAGACGAGCGCCGCCACCGGCGCGACGAACAGCGCGACCTGCATCGACGACGTGATTGCGATCTCCGTCGCGAGCTGCGTGTTGCCGCGCCTCGCGATCACGATCGCGCCGCCGTGCTCCGCGGCGTTGCCGACGATCGCGACGATCACGACGGCGATGAAGAACTCGTGCAGTCCGACCGCCTCGCCGAACGCGCGCAGCGAGTGCACGAGAATCTCCGACACGGCCGCCGTCGCGATCGTCGCGAGGCTCAGGGCCGCGAGCGAGCGTGGCAGCGTCCAGGCCTCGAGGGCGGGGGCGGGGCGGGCGGTACCGCGGTGGATGCGCAGGTTCGCCACCGTGATCCAGAGGTACGCGACGAGCAGCACGAGCGCGATCGGGATGCTGACGAGCACGAGCGACGAGCGGTCGGGCGACCCGTGCCAGCCGGGGATCGACGTGATGAGCAGCAGCGTGACCGCGCCGACGACGGCGACGAGCTGCCAGCGCATCGAGCGCGCATCGACCCTCCCGTCGCCGCCCGCAATCATCGCCACACCGAGCACGAGCAGGATGTTCGACACCACCGAGCCGGTGATCGTCCCGCGGACCACCTCGGGAAGCCCGTCGGCGATCGCGAACACCGCGATGATCAACTCGGGCGCGTTGCCGAAGCTCGCGTTGAGAAAGCCGCCGACGCCCGGTCCGGTGTGCTCCGCCGCATGCTCGGTCGCCTCGCCGATCACCCAGGCGAGCGGGATCAGTGCGCTCGCGGCCAGCACGAAGAGCGCCGTGGGGCCGAGGTGCAGTCCGTACCGGGCGAAGACGGTGACAGGGGCGAGGGCGAGCGATGCCCACAGGATCCTCCGCGCCACGCCGCTAGCCTAGATGGTTAGCCCCGTGATCCAAGCCGTTCTCTTCGACTGGAGCAATACCCTCGTCGAGTTCACATGGGACGACGAGCTCCTCGTGGCGGGCCACGGGGCGGCGCTCGCAGCGATCGGGCGCTCCGGCGACGGTTTCACCGAGCGCTGCCGCGATGTTCTGCCGGCCCGCGTCGGTGTCGACTACGGCGAGCTCCTGCGCGAGCTGCTCGGTGAGCTCACCGACGCCGAGGTCGATGCCTTTGTCGACGCCGAGCACGAGGTCTGGCGCCCGGCGAACAAAGTGCTCAGCTCCGCGCAGGCGTTGCTCGAGTCGATCCGCAGCCGGGGCGTCAAGACCGGCGTCGTCGCAAACTCGTGGCCGGAGCCGGCCCGCGTGCTGCGGCGAGACATACAGGAGGCCGGGCTGGCCGATCTGCTGGATGTGGTCGTCGTCTCCGACGACATCGGCGTGCGCAAGCCGCAGCCGGAGATCTTCCTGCACGCGCTCGAGCGACTCGGCGTCGCACCCGAGGACGCGATGTTCGTCGGCGACCGGCTCGCGACCGACGTCCAGGGTGCGGGGTCCCTCGGCCTGACCACGGTGCAGGCGTTGTGGTTTCGCGCGGACGACGGGATCGCGGGGGTCGAGCCCGACTTCATGGCGTTCACCCCGATGGATGTGCTGAACGCGCTGCGCCGCCTTTCCCCGTAGCGCTGTCGCGCCGAAAAGTCAAGACTTGCGGACACCGGCAACCCCTCTGACAATGCAGAGATGAGATCCGAGCAGACCGCCGCTCCGGCGCTGCCACTCCACCCTCAGGACGAGCTGGAGTGCCGCCGCTGCGGCGTCCACTGCGACAAGGTGATCTACCCGGGTGCGTGCCTTTCGCGCGGTTGCCCATTCGTCTACTCGTACGAGGCCTGGGGCCACACGTACGTGGGCTGCATGCAGAAGGTGTTCGACGTCGAGATTGACGTCGACATGCTGCGCGCGGCCGAGGAGCACAAGCCCGGCTTCGGCGCGATCCTCGCCCAGCGCCGGCCGCTGCCGATGTGCAAGGCCGAGATCGAGCGCACCTACGAGTCACGGCTCGACGACGAGCTCGGCTGCGTCAACCCGGAATTCGACGAGCTGCCGGTGGGCGAGCCGACGTTCCGAATCTTCGCGCAGATCACGAACGGCTGAGCAGGACGTCCTCGCGCCGGCGCCTGACCGCGCGCGCGATCAGGAACGCAGCGGCGCCGATCGCCAGAAGCGGCGTGCCGAGCACGAGCACGTAGAGCAGTGCGATTCCGAGCCAGACGAGCGCGACGCGTAGCCCGTTCAGCGCGCCGTGGTGGGTCGTACGAGCGACCGGCACCGGCGTCGCGAGGTGGAGGCGCACCGTCGCATAGTGGGCGGCGCGCGTCGTCGCAGCTTCGTTGCGCTGGAGCTGCTCGATCCGGGCCACGAGCGCTGCGATCTGGGCGCCGAGAGCGTCTGTCTGCGGCCTTGCGCGCAGTGTGGCGAGCTGGCGCTGCAGGAGGGCGATCGTGCGGCCGGTTGCGTCGAGGCTCGCCTGGAGGTCCTGCACGTCGAGGTGCTCGGCCGTGATCGTGCCGAGGTCGGAGAGGCGCGAGATCGCTTCCTGCACGTGTGCGCGCGGCACCTTCAGCGTCAGATCGGCGGTGGCGCGCTCGCCCTTCGTGTTCGCGTGGACCGAGCTTGCGTAGCCGCCGAGCGACGCCGTGATCGCAAGCGCGCTCTTGACACCGCGCGAAACGCCGTCGGCGGTCGGTACGCGCAACGTGAGCGATGCGCCGTAGCGCTGGACGCGTGTCGTCGACGGCGCCGGAGCGATCGTCGCCTGCAGGGGCGTCGCGGGCACGGCGCGGCCGAGCACGGCGCCACGCTGGACACCTGGGGCGGCTGTCGGGGGGTTGTGCGCCGGGCGCGTGAACACGACCGTCGCCGCGACGGCTGCCGCCACCGGCAGCGCGACGACGAGGGCGCGGCGCCAGGTGAACACGCGGCGCGGGGCGGGCGTCGTGTCGGCCGCGGCGATCAGCCGCACGCGCTCGCGCAGCTCGGGCGGCGCGTCTATGCGCGCGGCGCGCAGTTCGGCGGTGAGATCACGCTGCGACATGAAGTGCCTCCTCGAGTTTCTTGAGCGCCCGGTTCAGGCGCGTCGTGCAGTTCGTCGCCGAGATGCCGAGCACGCGGGCCGCCGTCCCGGCGTCGAGCTCCAGGACGACGCGCAGGGCGACCACCTCGCGTTCTCCGGCGCTGAGCGAGTCGAGCGCGTGCTCGAGATCGGGCGAGAGCCCCTCGACGAACCGTTCCTCGACCCGCTCGTGCTCGGCCGCAAGCTCCTCGCGCCGGGTGCGCCGCCGCTCCGAGCGGAAGTGGTCGAGCGCCACCGTCCGGGCGACCTGGCAGAGCCAGGTACGGGCCGAGCCGCGGTCGGAGTCGAAGCGGTGCCACAGCCGTAGCGCGCGCTCGAAGGTCTCGCCGGCGAGATCGTCGGCGGCCGCCCGGTCGCCGGTGAACCAGGCGAGGTAGCGGTAGACGTCGTCGAGGTGGGCCTCGGCGGCCTGGGCGAAGGTCATCTCGGTGTTTCTACGCCGCCGGCAGGCGGGGTGTCACACATCCGTCCAGCGGGCGTGCAGGTCGCGCACCTTGCGGAGCTCGTTCGCGTCGGGGCCCTGGCGGTTCTCGCCGGGAACCTCGAGGTATGCGCTCAGGTGCTGGAAGGCGGGATGGGCGAGGAACGCCCCGAGCCCTTCGCCCATCAGGCCCTCGCCGATGTTCGCGTGCCGGTCGCGATTCGAGCCGAGCGGGGCGGCGCTGTCGTTGACGTGCAGCGCGCGCAGACGGTCGATTCCGATCCTGGTGTCGAGGTCGCGCACGAGCTCGTCGACCGCCTTTGGGTCGGTGACGTCGTAGCCCGACACGTACAGGTGGCACGAGTCGAGGACGACACCAAGACGGGGATGGCGGTCGAGCCGCTCGAGCAGCGTGTGCAGTTCGTCGAGCGAGCGGCCGATCGTACCGCCCGCCCCCGCGGAGTTCTCCATGCAGAGCCAGGTGTCGCCGTCGCAGCGCTCGAGGATCTGCGCCAGCGCAGCGCACGTGCGTTCGAGGCCGGTGTCGAAGCCGGCGCCCAGGTGCGAGCCGACGTGGAAGATCACCGCGTCGGCGCCGATCGCGCTTGCGGCGTCGACCGTGTTTCGCATCGTCTGGATCGACTTCTCGTAGATCTCGTCGTTCGGGGCAGCGAGGTTGCAGAGGTAGAGCGCGTGGCAAACGATCCCGCCGATGCCCGCCTCCGCGCGGCGCGCGTGGAAGCGTGCGATCGCCTCGGGCTTGTGGTCCGTCGGCCGCCACATGCGCGGGCTCTGCGTGAACACCTGCGCGCAGTCGCCGCCGATCGCCTCGATCCGGTCGATCGCAGAGTCGATGCCTCCGCTGGAGGACACGTGCGCCCCGTATTCCACGGCCGCCTACGATAGAGACGAGATGACCACGCGCGTTCGCATGGCCCCGAGCCCCACCGGTTTCCTGCACATCGGCGGTGTCCGCACGTTCCTCTTCAACTGGCTCTACGCACGCCAGCAGGGGGGCGAGTGCCTGTTGCGGATCGAGAACACCGACACGAGCCGCGAGGTCGCCGAGGCGGTGGAGCAGATCCAGGACTCGCTGCGCTGGATCGGCATCGACTGGGACGGCGAGGTGACGTTTCAGCTCGACACGGCGGACAAGGCCCGCGAGCTCGCCGCACGGCTGCTCTCGGAGGGCAAGGCGTACGAGGACGAGGGCGCGATTCGCTTCCGCCAACCGAAGGACGGCACCGTGTGGTGGGACGACGCCGTCCGCGGCCGGATCGAATTCCAGAACGAGTTGCTGCCCGATCTCGTGATCGTCCGGTCGGATGGGCGTCCGACCTACAACTTCGTCAGCCCCGTCGACGACGTGTTCGACGAGATCACGCATGTGATCCGCGGCCAGGATCACGTCTCCAACACCCCGACCCAGATCAACATTCTGCGCGCGCTCGACGCCGATCTGCCGGTCTACGCACATGTGCCCGACATCAACGGTGACGACGGGCGCAAGCTGTCGAAGCGACACGGCGCGGTCTCCGTCGATCACTTCCGGCAGGAGGGCTACCTGCCGCAGACGTTGATGAACTTTCTTGCCCTGCTCGGCTGGAGCTACGACGACAAGACGACGATCATGTCGCCCGCCGAGCTCGTCGAGCGCTTCTCGCTCGACCGCGTCCTGTCGAGTCCCGCGACCTTCGACTACAAGAAGCTCGACTGGATGAACGGCGTGTACCTGCGCGGCCTCGAGCTCGACGAATACACGCACGATCTCGGGCAGTGGCTTCGAGAGCAGGGCGTCGACTGGCCGCAGGACCGGGTGAACGCGACGGCGCCACTCGTGCAGGAGAAGATCGAGAAGTTCTCCCAGTATCCCGACTTCGTGCGGTTTCTCTTCGAGCCGGTGGTGCCGCCGGAGGCGGTCGACGCGGACCTCTGCCGTGCTGCGGCGGAGCGGCTGGCGGCGGTCGAGCCGTGGGAGGCGGCGGCGATCGACGAGGCCCTGCGCGCGTTCGCAGCGGAGCGAGGGCTGAAGCCGCGCGATGCCTTCGGGCCGATCCGGCTCGCCGTCACAGGCGCGAAGGTCTCGCCGGGGCTCTTCGAGAGCCTCGAGCTGCTCGGCCGCGCCGAGAGCCTTGCACGGCTCGCGGCGGTGGCCGGCTGATCAGGGCCGGTACGCGAAGATCGCGCTGCAGGCCGCGACGAGCCCGGCGCTCCAGAGCGGCCAGAGCTGGAGCGTCGCGCCCGCCGCGAACGCGAGTGCTCCGAAGAGCGCGAGGGCGAATGCAAGCAGGGGCGGCCCGAGCCTCCGGTCGAATGACTCGACTTCGGCCGGCGGGTGCCGCGTGGACATTGCGAGCCGCATGCGTGCGAGCCGTACGCGGAAGAGCGCGCCCCGCCACTCGTGCACGAGCGCTGCGGCGCCGTCCGCGCCCCACACCGAGACGGCATCTGCGACGTCCGCGGTCGCATCGCGTGCACAGGTGAGCGCAGCGGCGAGCTCGGCGTGCGCGCTCGCGGCCGCAGGGAGCGGGGCGATGCCGTAGGCGTGCTCGGCGGCGAGGTGGAGCGAGTACTGCAGCCGGCGCAGCGAGGCAGTGGCGTCGACGCTGTCGAGCCGCTCCGGGTCGGCGGCGGCCACGTCGAGGCGCGCGAGTGTCCGCGCAAGCCCCGACCACAGGTCGTCCATCGCGAACGCGTAGGGCTCGTCGGTGCCGGTTGTCGGCGCCACGAGCCGATCCTACCCGCCCATCGTGCCCCCGATGCACGGGGCGCCTCGCTAGGGTTGAAGCGTGAGCGCAGCATCCGTTCTCAGCCCGGCCGAGTTTCAGTCGCGTCTCGAGCGCTACCTGTTCGAGCGCTCCGAGGAGTGGCGTGCAGTGCGCGTCGGCGAGAAGGACGTGTCCGAGCAGGCGGAGATCGTGCGCCGCTACGCCGACCTCTTCAGTCGCGCGCAGATCGATTCGCTGCGGGCTGCGGAGAGCGACTCGGCGGGCGACGGGCGCGAGCTGCTCTATCGCTTGCGCAAGACCTGCGAGTCAGGGCTCATCTCCGAGCAGCTCGCAGAGCGCGAGGACGAGCTGGAGAACCGGCAGCTTGCCGAGCGGGTGACATTCAAGGGTGAAGAGATGCCGCTGCGAAACGCGCAGGCGCAGCTCGCCGTGCTGCCTTCGTACGCCGACCGGGAGGAGCTGGGCGCCATCCAGGCCGCGGCAAGCGCGCGCTTCAACGACGAACGTCTGGAGCTTTTGCGGTCGAGTGAGGACCTGGCCGCCGAATACTCGGGCATCGCCGATGCGGTCGCGCGCAACGAGGAGGAGAAGGGCATCTCGCTGCACGAGCTCTCGGCGGCGCTCAAGCGGACGAGCGACGACGCGACTGCGGTCTACGAGCCGCTGCGCGAGCGCTGGTTTCAGGTGCTGCTCGGAGACGAGCGCGCCGACGTGCCGTCCAGCTACCACACCTCCTGGATGCGGCGCCTCTCCCCGCTCGAGGCGACCTACACGAAGGACCGCGCGACCGAGATCTGCCTGAGGACACTCGAGGCGCTCGGATTCGACCTCAACGCGCAGCCGAACATCAAGCTCGATCTCGACGACCGTCCGCAGAAGTCGCCCCGAGCGTGCGTGATCGCGAGCGACCCGCCGAAGGTCGTGCACCTGATCACGCGTGCACAGGGCGGGCTGCACGACTACCAGGCGTTCCTGCACGAGGCGGGGCACGCGCTGCACTACGCAGGCTGCGATCCCGATCTGCCGTACGTGTTCCGCCGGATTTCGCGCGACCACGCGCTGACCGAGATCTACTCGTACATCGTCGAGGCGATCTCGCGTGAGCCCGAGTGGCACGAGCTGTATTTCGGACTGACGCCCGAGCAGGCGCGCGAGAACGCCGAGGCGACGACGTTCCTCGAGGCGCTCCTGTACCGCCGCTACGAGGCCAAGCTGCGCTTCGAGCTCGACTTCTGGACACGGTTCGACGCCGACGGCGGCGATGCCGGCCTGTACGAGCAGCTGCTGACGGAGGCGACGGGCGTGCTCTACCGAAGCGACAACTACCTCTCCGACATGGATGCCGGCTTCTATTCGGCGGACTACCTGCGCGCCTGGATCCGCTCGGCGCAGCTGCGCCGCCACCTGGTCGACGAGATCGGCGCCGACTGGTGGCGGAGCCCGCGCACCGGCGAGCTGCTGTCCGAGCTCTTCCGTGAGGGCACAAAGCCGTCCAGCGAGGAGATCGCCGCTCGGCTCGGCTTCGATCCACTCGACACGAAGCCGCTCTTGCACGAAATCGGGGCCTGAGAGGTTCTCACAGAATGACGTTCGTCGATCCGGGTGCGATCGGCGAGTGCGAGGCAAGGACGCAGGGAGCCTCGATAGCCAAGGCTATCGAGGCGACCGAGGACACAGCATCGCGCCGCCGAGCGC
>Ga0307372_10002395_pt1 | contig 31112 bp, 30 predicted proteins | sample OX1MG_FD_202533 | JGI IMG/M metagenome (GOLD analysis project Ga0307372, IMG submission 202533) | Soil microbial communities from Risofladan, Vaasa, Finland - OX-1 | ecosystem: Environmental > Terrestrial > Soil > Coastal area > Acid sulfate soil | place: Finland: Risofladan, Vaasa | collected... | reverse complement strand
CGGTCTCGGCGAGGCGCAGCGCCAGCTTCGGGTCCTCGACCAGGGCGAGCCGCTGTCCCGCGCTAACCTGATCGCCCTCGACGACCGAGATCTCCGCGAGGGTGCCGGCGATGCGCGCTCGGGCCTGTGTCTCGTGCACGCTCTCCACCGTGCCGAAAACCGCGGTGCGATCGTCGATCATGCGGGGCGCAACGACATATTCGGCGGCGTCGGCCGACGCGGCGAGCCGGGCAACGGCGATGAGGGTGAGGAGGAGGGCGTATCGCATGGGATTGCCAGAGCCCGTCAGTTATCGCTTGCAATATATATTAGAGAATGCTAAATAGCAAATATGAATGTGCGGCAGCTCGAACCGCAGGCGGTCAAAGCGAGCGCGTTGCTCAAGGCGATGAGCAACCAGCGGCGCCTGATGATCCTGTGCAACCTGATCGAAGGCGAGAAATCCGCCGGCGAGCTCGAGCGGCTCGTCGGCCTTCGACAATCGGCGTTGAGCCAGCATCTGGCCAAGCTGCGCGTCCACGGGCTGGTGCACACGCGGCGCGACGGGCAATCGATCTATTACGCGATCGCCGGCGAAGGCCCGCGCGCGGTCATCGAGGTGTTGTACCGGCTTTATTGCGGCCGCAAGCGCACGGCCGGGCGCAGCTGCTGAGCCCCGGCAATGCGTGCAACTGGCGTCTTGGAGTGAGAAGGAGAGCATCATGTCCGTCGATCGTATGGTCTTTGCCTTTGCCGGCACCTTGATCCTGATCAGTCTCGCGCTCAGTCAGCTTCACAGCCCGGCCTGGCTTTGGTTCACCGCCTTCATCGGAGCGAACATGCTCCAGGCGTCGTTCACCGGCTTCTGCCCGGCGGCCTGGATCTTCAGGAAGCTCGGCGCCAGGCCTGGCGCGGCGTTCCCTTGATTGCTGTCATGTTGAAAGGATCGCGGCCCGCGGCTGTGACCGCATTGATCAAGATCAACCGGGCGGGTTGGCGCGGCAACGGCCGCGATTGACCTGAATCAAGGCGCTGGCGCCGCCAACGCCCAAGATCGAGCTGACGGAAACCCGGACCGTCACCGGCAGGAGGAAAGCCATGGTGCAAGTCGTCGTAATGGGTGCAGGGCTCGGTGGGGTGCCGATGGCGTTCGAGCTGCGAGAACAGCTCGGTGCCGGCCATCGCGTGACGGTGATCTCCAATACGGAGTCGTTCCAGTTCACGCCGTCCAATCCCTGGGTTGCGGTCCGCCGGCGCACGCCGGAAGAAATCCAGGTGCCGCTGGCGCCGGTGTTCGAGCGCAAGGACATCGAATTCGTGCCGGTTGCGGTCGAGCGCGTGCTGCCGAACGAAAACCGCGTCGTCCTCGTCGATGGTCGCGGCGTTCCCTACGACTATCTGGTCATCGCGACCGGGCCGGATCTCGCCTTCGACGAAGTACCGGGTCTCGGACCCGACGGCTACACCCACTCCATCTGCACGACCGCGCATGCCATCGCGACGGCAAAGGCCTGGGACGCATTTTGCGAGGATCCGGGCCCGCTCGTTGTCGGCACCGCGCCGGGCGTTTCCTGCTTCGGGCCGGCCTACGAATTCGCCATGATCGCCGACGCCGAGCTGCGGCGCCGCAAGATCCGCGACCGGGTGCCGATGACCTTCGTGACATCGGAACCGTATATCGGCCATCTCGGCCTTGGCGGCGTCGGCGACACCAAGGGCCTGCTCGAATCCGAGCTGCGCGAGCGGCACATCCGCTGGATCACCAACGCCAAAACCACGCGCGTCGAACCGGGCCGCCTTCACGTCACCGAGGTCGACGACGACGGCAAGGACAAGAAGACGCACGAGGTGCCGTTCAAGTTCGCCATGGTCATGCCGGCGTTCCGCGGCATCAAGGCGCTCCGACGCATCGACGGGCTGGTCAATCCGCGTGGCTTCACCCTGGTCGATCGCAAGCAGCGCAACGCCAAGTACCCGAACGTGTTCTCGGTCGGCGTATGCATTGCCATCCCGCCGGTCGAAGCGACGCCGGTTCCGACCGGCGTGCCGAAGACAGGCTTCATGATCGAATCGATGGTGACCGCAACCGCAGGCAATATCCGCGCCATCGTCGACGGCAAGACGCCGCGTGAGGAAGCGAGCTGGAACGCGGTGTGTCTCGCCGATTTCGGTGACGGCGGCGTGGCGTTCGTGGCGCTGCCGCAGATACCGCCGCGCAACGTCAACTGGTCGAGCGAAGGCCGCTGGGTCCACGTCGCCAAGGTCGCCTTCGAGAAATACTTCCTGCGCAAGGTCAATCGCGGCCAGAGCGTCCCGCTCTACGAGGACTTAGCGTTGCGGCTGATGGGGCTCGAGAAATTGCGCGGCCACGCCGTCGAGAAGGAAATCGAGAAAGCGATGCACTAGGTCGCGGGATGATGGGTCGACGATGCAGTGCGGTTCATGACGAAGCGCGGCCTCTCCGGATGGGGAGCGTCCGCAGCCGGCCCATCGTCGCCGCCATCCTGCTCGTCGCCGGCACGCTTGCCGGCTGCACCGTCGGCCCGGATTTCAAGCCGCCGTCGGCGCCGACGGACACGACCTATGAGAATCGCGGCGACGCGCCGCTGCCCACGTCAGTGGCCGAGCCGGCGCAGCGCCTCGCCGTCGGCCAGCAGATCGCGGCCGATTGGTGGACGCTGTTCAAGTCGCCGGCGCTCGACGACGTCATCAGGCAGGCGCTAGCCGGAAATCCCAACTTGGCCGCCGCCGCCGCGAACCTGAAAGCCGCGCAGGAAATCACCAACGCGGCGCAGGGCGGCGCCTTTCCCCAGATCGATGGCGCCGCGGGCGTCGAGCGCCAGCGCCAGAACTACGCCGCCTTCGGCCTGAAGCAGCCTCCGGTCGTGTTCAATACCTTCTCGGTCGGACCGACGGTGAGCTATTCGCTCGATCCGTTCGGCAGGATCCGGCGACTGGTCGAGCAGCGCCGGGCCGAGGCCGATGTCCGCGGCTATGAGCTCGATGCGAGCTATCTCGCGCTCACCGGCAATGTCATCTCTCGTGCGTTGACGCTCGCCTCGCTACGCGCACAGCTCGCGGCGAACGAGGACATCGTTGCCGAGGACGAGCGCACCCTGGCGCTCGTGCGCCAGCGCGCCGACGTCGGCATCGCCACCGACGCCGATGTCGCCAGCGCGGAGGCGCAGCACGCGTCCGACCGGATGGCATTGCCGCCGCTGCAGCAGCAGGAGAGCGTGGCGCGCCATGCGCTGTCGGTTCTCGTCGGCAAGACGCCCGCCGAGTGGCGTCCGCCCAAATTCGCCCTCGACTCGCTGACTCTGCCGCCGGAGATTCCGGTGACGCTGCCGTCCGAACTCGTTCATCGCCGGCCGGACATCCTCGCCGCCGAGGCCGAGCTGCATGCCGCATCGGCCGCAGTCGGCGTAGCGACCGCGTCGCTCTATCCCGACATCACGCTCGGCGGCAGCGCGGAGCAGATCGCGCTCACGACCGCCAAGCTCTTCACGCCGGCGGGCGGCGTCTGGACCCTTGCGGCCGGTGTCAGCGGACCAATCTTCCACGGCGGCGCGCTCGAGGCGCAGAAGCGCGCATCGGAGGACAATTACACCGCCTCGGCCGCGATCTACCGGCGTACGGTGCTCGAATCTTTTGCCCAGGTGGCCGATGTGCTCGACGGCCTGCGCCACGATACTGCGCTGCTCGCCGACGCGCACACGGCGCTCGATGCGGCGAACCATTCGCTTGACCTGGCGCGGCAGAATTACAACGCCGGCAACACCGCACTGCTCGATCTGCTCGATGCGCAACGGCTGCATCAGCGCGCATTGATCGCCTATGTGCGCGTCGAGGCGCAGCGCTATCTCGACACGTCGGCGTTATTCCTGGCAATGGGCGGCGGCTGGTGGGAGCGGTCCGAGCTCATGCCCGCAAGCGCCGACGAAACGAGAACCTCGGCAAACTAGCTGAAACGTTCGCCTTCTACGCCCGCTTGCGCTTCTTCTCGGAATAGCGCGCGAGGTAGGCCTTGAGGTACTCGCCGGTGTAGCTGCCCTTGGCGGCGGCGATCTGCTCCGGCGTGCCCGTCGCCACGATGCGCCCGCCGCCCGAGCCGCCTTCGGGTCCGAGATCGACGATCCAGTCGGCCGTCTTGATCACTTCCAGATTGTGCTCGATCACCAGGATGGTGTTGCCCTGGTCGACGAGCGCATGCAGAACTTCGAGCAGTTTGCTCACGTCGTCGAAGTGCAGACCGGTGGTCGGCTCGTCGAGGATGTAGAGCGTCCGGCCGGTGGCGCGCCGCGACAGCTCCTTGGCGAGCTTGACGCGCTGCGCCTCGCCGCCCGACAGCGTCGTCGCCGGCTGGCCGATATGGATATAGCCGAGGCCGACGCGCTCGAGCGTCGCCAGCTTCTCGCGGATCGACGGCACCGCCGAAAAGAACGCCGCGCCTTCCTCGACCGTCATGTCGAGCACCTCGGCGATGCTCTTGCCCTTGAATTCGACTTCGAGGGTCTCGCGGTTGTAGCGCTTGCCCTTGCACACGTCGCACTGGACGTAGACGTCGGGCAGGAAGTGCATCTCGATCTTGATGACGCCGTCGCCCTCGCATGCCTCGCAGCGGCCGCCCTTGACGTTGAACGAGAACCGTCCCGGTCCGTAGCCGCGCGCTTTGGCCTCCGGCAGGCCGGCGAACCAGTCGCGGATCGGCGTGAACGCGCCCGTGTAGGTCGCCGGATTGGAGCGCGGCGTGCGGCCGATCGGCGACTGGTCGATGTCGACGATCTTATCGAGATGCTCGGCGCCTTCGATGCGGTCGTGCGCGCCGGCCTGCTCGCGTGCGCCCATCAGCTTGCGCGCCAACGCCTTGTAGAGCGTATCGATGACGAGCGTCGACTTGCCGCCGCCGGAGACGCCGGTGATGCAGGTGAGGGCGCCGAGCGGGAATCCGACCTTGATGTTCTGCAGATTGTTGGCGCGCGCGCCAACCACCGTGAGTGTCTTGCCGCTGCCGTGCCGCCGCTGCGGCGGCAGCTCGATGCGCTTGCGACCGGTGAGATAGGCGGCCGTGATGCTGTCGGGGCTCTTCAGCACCTCGTCGGGCGTGCCCGCGGCGATCACCTTGCCACCGTGGATGCCGGCCGCCGGCCCCATGTCGACGAGGTAATCGGCGGCGCGGATCGCCTCCTCGTCGTGCTCGACCACCAGCACCGTATTGCCGAGATCGCGCAGGCGCTTCAGCGTCATCAGGAGGCGGTCGTTGTCGCGCTGGTGCAGGCCGATCGACGGCTCGTCGAGCACATAGAGCACGCCGGTGAGGCCCGAGCCGATCTGCGAAGCGAGGCGGATGCGCTGGCTTTCGCCGCCCGACAGGGTGCCGGAATTGCGCGACAGCGTCAGGTATTCGAGGCCGACATTGCGCAGAAATCCCAGCCGCTCGTTGATCTCCTTCAAGATGCGTGCGGCGATCTCGCGCTGCTTCTGCGTCAAGTTCTGGCTCAGCGTGCCGAACCACTCGCCGGCCTCGAGGATCGACATATCGGTAACTTGGCTGATGTCGAGGCCGCGGATCTTGACGGCCAGCGCCTCGGGCTTGAGCCGGCGGCCCTGGCAGGCCTCGCACGGCGCGGTGTTCTGGTAGCGCGAGAGCTCTTCCCGGCGCCAGATGCTTTCCGTCTCGCGCCAGCGCCGCTCAATATTGGGAATGACGCCCTCGAACGGCCGCGTCGTCGAATAGCTCTTGCGGCCGTCGTCGTAGCGCATGGTCACCGGCTTTTCGCCGGTGCCGTAGAGGATCGCCTGGCGGACCTTGTCGTCGAGGTCCTTCCACGGCGTGTTGGTGCTGATCTTGAAGTGGCGCGCGAGGCTGTCGAGCGTCTGGGCGTAGTACTGTGTCGATTGCGTATTCCACGGCGCGATCGCGCCTTCGCGCAGGCTCAGCCGCTCGTCCGGCACGATCAGATCGGGATCGAAGAACAGCTTGGTGCCGAGGCCGTCGCAGGTCGGACAGGCGCCGAACGGATTGTTGAACGAGAACAGCCGCGGCTCGATCTCGGAAATGGTGAAGCCCGAGACCGGGCAGGCGAACTTGGCCGAGAAGATGGTCTGCTTGCCGCTGTCGGCATCCTCGGCAATGGCGATGCCGTCGGCGAGATTGAGCGCGGTCTCGATGCTGTCGGCCGCGCGGTTGCCCAGGTCCTTGCGCACGACGATGCGGTCGACCACGATCTCGATGTCGTGCTTGAGCTTCTTGTCGAGCGCCGGCGCCGCGTCGATATCGTACATTTTTCCGTCGACCTTGACGCGGTGGAAGCCGCGCTTCTGCAATTCGAGCAGGTCCTTGCGATATTCGCCCTTGCGGCCACGCACGATCGGCGCGAGCAGCAGCAGGCGCGTGCCTTCGGCCATCGTCATAATGCGGTCGACCATCTGCGAGACGGTCTGGCTCTCGATCGGCAGGCCGGTTGCGGGCGAGTAGGGCACGCCGACGCGCGCCCACAGGAGCCGCATGTAGTCGTAGATCTCGGTGACGGTGCCGACGGTCGAGCGCGGATTGCGCGAGGTGGTCTTCTGCTCGATCGAGATCGCCGGCGAGAGGCCCTCGATCAAATCGACGTCCGGCTTCTGCATCAGCTCGAGAAACTGGCGGGCATAGGCCGACAGGCTCTCGACATAGCGGCGCTGGCCCTCGGCGTAGATCGTGTCGAAGGCGAGCGATGACTTGCCCGAGCCCGACAAGCCGGTGATCACCACCAGGCTGTCGCGCGGCATGTCGACGTCGACGTTCTTCAGATTGTGTTCGCGGGCGCCACGGACACGGATTTGCTGCATGGACGAGGGCACCCGAATCGCGAGAGACGTATCACTATGCGGCACAAGCTTCGTGCTTGGCAATGTTCCCATTGTGTTCTAGGGTACCAAGTGGTGCAGGATACCGGGTTCAACCGGCCTTGCGCCGACATGGGGTCGCGCCTGCGCTTCCGCAAGGCGCTGCCAGGACAATCGGATGAGGGCCTACGTGCCCCGGAAGGAATCAGTACATGGCCGGAAGCGTCAACAAGGTGATCCTGATCGGCAATCTCGGCCGCGATCCCGAGATCCGCTCGACCAACGACGGTACGCGTGTCGCCAACCTGTCGGTCGCGACCTCGGAATCCTGGCGCGACAAGACGAGCGGCGAGCGCAAGGAGCGCACCGAATGGCACCGCGTCGTCGTGTTCAACGACAAGCTGGTCGAGATCATCGAGAAATACCTGAAGAAGGGTTCGAAGGTTTATCTCGAGGGCGCCTTGCAGACGCGCAAATGGACCGACCAGTCGGGCACCGAGAAATACACCACCGAGGTGGTGCTGCAGAAATATCGCGGCGAGCTCACCATGCTCGACGGCGCCCGCTCGGCGGGCGGCGGCGAGGGCAGCTTTGCGACCGACGAACCGGCGGCAACGCCAGCCGCTGCCGGACGCGGCCGCGCCAAGGCGCCGACGTCTTCGGACCTCGACGACGAGATTCCGTTCTAGTCGCTTATTGCGTCCGGCATCGCAACGACGGGCTGTCGCGTGGCCCGTCGGCGGTTGGATTCGTGCTTTTTGCGCTGCGAAAAAATGGGCACGAAACCGACTCGATTTCTGGCCCAAAATTGCCCTCAGCTAAAACATTCAGTGTGGGACATAGATAGCTCTTTTTATAAGATAAAAATTATACTGCGAATCAGACGAGTCGGTCTCCTCTGGCGCGGCTTCGGACGTTGTTCGCAAAGCTGAAATCACGTACAATTTCGGCGCTTCGACGCTGGCGTGTCCCGCCAGCGTTTGCATGAGAAACCGCCCGAAAACGAGCCCCCAGCCCCGTGGTCGCCAACCCGACTCCGCCGACACCGCCGCCGCCGAGTGGCATCGCGCCGGTCTCCCTCGAAGAGGAGATGAAGCGCTCGTACCTCGATTACGCGATGAGCGTGATCGTGGCGCGCGCCTTGCCGGACGTGCGCGACGGTCTCAAGCCCGTTCACCGCCGCATCCTCTACGGCATGAAGGAGGGTGGCAACGAGTGGAACCGCCCTTACCGCAAGTCGGCGAATATCGTCGGCTACGTCATGGGCAACTACCATCCGCACGGCGACTCGGCGATCTACGACGCGATGGTGCGCATGGCGCAGGATTTCTCCATGCGCCTGCCCTTGATCGACGGCCAGGGCAATTTCGGCTCGATGGACGGCGATCCGCCGGCGGCCATGCGCTACACCGAGGCGCGGATGTCACGTGCCGCCGATGCGCTGCTCGATGACATCGACAAGGACACGGTCGAGTTCCAGCCCAATTACGACGGCAGCCACCAGGAACCCAAGGTGCTGCCGGCGCGCTATCCGAACATCCTGGTCAATGGCGGCTCGGGCATCGCCGTGGGCATGGCGACCAACATCCCGACCCACAATTTGGGCGAGGTCGTCGACGCCTGCATCGCCTATATCGACGACAACGCCGTCTCGCTCGATGCGCTGATGGCCACGGTGCCGGGTCCGGATTTCCCGACCGGCGGCATTATCCTCGGCCGAGCGGGAATCAACGATGCGTTCCGCACCGGACGCGGCTCCATCGTGATGCGCGGCAAGGCGGCGATCGAGGGGATCGGCAAGGATCGCGAGGCGATCATCATCACCGAGATTCCGTACCAGGTGAACAAGGCGCGGATGGTCGAGCGCATCGCCGAACTCACGCGCGAGAAGCAGATCGACGGTATCAGCGACCTGCGCGACGAGAGCGACCGGCACGGCGTGCGCGTCGTCGTCGAGCTCAAGCGCGACGCGATGGCCGAGGTCGTGCTGAACCAGCTCTACAAGTTCACGCCGCTGCAGGAAAGCTTCGGCATCAACATGCTGGCGCTCGACGGCGGGCGGCCGGTGTTGATGAACCTGAAGGACATCATCGCCGCCTTCGTCGCGTTCCGAGAGGAAGTCGTCACCAAGCGGACGATCTATCTCCTCGGCCAGGCGCGCGGTCGCGCCCATCTCTTGCTTGGCCTCGCCGTCGCGGTCGTCAACATCGATCCGGTGATCGAACTCATCCGCAAGGCCAAGGATCCTGAGACCGCGCGTGGCGAGTTGATGGCGCGATCGTGGTCGGCCGCGTCGGTCGCGCCGCTCATCGCCCTGATCGAGGAGGAAGGCCGCTCGCGTCTTGCGGCGGACAACACCTACAAGCTCTCCGAGGACCAGGCCAAAGCCATTCTCGACCTGCGCCTGCAGCGCCTGACCGGGCTTGAGCGCGACAAGATCGGCGCGGAGCTGCGCGACCTGACCGAGGAGATCCGCGGCCATCTCGAGATTCTCGGCTCGCGGCCGAAGCTCCTCGACGTGCTGCGCAAGGAGCTGCGCGAGGCGAAGGAGCAGTTCGCCACGCCGCGCAAGACCGTGATCGAGGAAGCGACTGCCGAGACCAACATCGAGGACCTGATCCAGCGCGAGGACATGGTCATTACCGTGAGCCACGCCGGCTACATCAAGCGCGTGCCGCTGGCGACATATCGCGCGCAGCGGCGCGGCGGCCGCGGCCGCGCCGGCATGGCGATGCGCGACGAGGATTTCGTCAGCCAGGTCTTCGTCGCCTCGACGCACGCGCCGGTGCTGTTCTTCTCGTCGTCGGGGCGCGTCTACAAGCTCAAGGTGCACACGCTGCCGGTCGGCACGCCGCAGTCGCGGGGCAAGGCGATGGTCAACCTGTTGCCCAACCTGCCGGCGACGGAATCGATTTCGACGGTGATGCCGCTGCCCGAGACCGCGCAGGAGATCGAGGGCAAGACCATCGTCTTCGCGACGGCGCACGGCTATGTCCGGCGCAACGCGTTGGGCGACTTCGAGGAGGTCAAGGCCAACGGCAAGATCGCGATGAAGTTCGAGGGCGACGACAAGGACGACCGTCTCATCGCCGCCGCGATTTGCACCGCTTCGGACGACGTGCTGCTGGCGACGCGCAACGGCAAGGTCATCCGTTTTCCGGCCGAGGACGTGCGCGTCTTTACGAGCCGCGGCTCGGTCGGCGTGCGCGGCATCAAGCTGGGGAAGGCCGACGAAGTCTTTTCGATGTCGATCCTGCGCCATGAAGACGTCGAATCCGAGCTGCGGTATGCCTACATCGTCGAGGCAAACCGGCGTCGTCACGGCGAGGAGCAGGCCGAAGATGCCGATGCCGACGAAGCCGTCGTGGCAACCATCACCGAGGAGCAGTTCGGCGAAATGGCGGCGCGCGAGGAATTCCTGCTGACCGTCACCGAGAAGGGTTTCGGCAAGCGCTGCTCCGCCTACGACTACCGCATCACCGGCCGCGGCGGGCAGGGTATCGAGAACATGAAGGCGAGCCGCGGCCAGGGCGCTACGGTCGCCGTCTTCCCGGTGCGCAATCAGGATCAGCTCATGCTGGTCACCAATGAAGGCACCGTAATCCGCACGCCGGTCGAGGATATCAGCCTCCGGCGGCGCGGTAGCGGCGGCGTGCGGGTCTTCACGCTCGACGAAGGCGCGCGCGTCGTGTCTGTCGCGCATCTGGCGGAAACCGGCGAGAACGGCGAGAGCGAGTCAGGGGGAAAATGATGAGCGCTTCGCGCGTCGGCGTATATCCTGGGACGTTCGATCCGATCACCAACGGCCATACCGACATCATCGTGCGCGCGACCAAGGTGGTCGACCGCCTCGTGGTCGGCGTTGCACGCAATGCCGGGAAGGGGCCGCTGTTCTCGACCGAGGAACGCGTCGCCATCGTCAAGGCGGAGATCGAGCACCTTCCAGCCGACGCGCGCCGGCGCATCGCGGTGAAGCCTTTCGACACGCTGCTGATGCAATTCGCCGTCGACAACAGCGCGTCGGTCATCATTCGCGGCCTACGCGCGGTGTCGGACTTCGAATATGAATTCCAGATGGCGGGTATGAACAGCCGGATCAACTCGGATGTCGAGACGCTGTTCCTCATGGCGTCCGATCGCTTCCAGTTCATCTCCTCGCGCTTCGTGAAGGAGATCGGCATGCTCGGCGGCAACGTCACGCCGTTCGTGAGTGCGCGCGTCGCGAAGCGAATCGCCGACAAATTCGACGGCGAGCACACGCGACGAAATCGCAAGAATCGGTAGACATTGGCCGCGTTCAAGATGAACGGGAATTAACTTGGCCGGGGCGGGAGCATGGACCCAAATGACTCTCGGCAGCCGCAAGGCAGCCGGTCCGCTTCGACCCCCCTTAGCGGGCAAAAACCCCTGGGTCCGCCCCGCCTGCACCCCTTTCCTCCACAGCGCAGGCGGGGCGATTCATATCCGGCCCAACTCTTCGACAACACGACACGAGCCATGCAATCGAGCGCGATTAATCGCGCCGGTTGCGGCCGCTATGTTTCATCGCGCGCCGCGGCGTTTCCGGATGCGCGGATGCCCGCCGGATGAATGTCCCATGAAAGGTTTTGCGTGATGACCAGCAAGCTGTTCTCGCCGTTTAAACTGCGCACGCTCGCGCTCAAGAACCGCATCGTCGTTTCGCCGATGTGCCAATACAGCGCCGACGACGGCGCCGCCTCCGACTGGCACATGGCGCATCTGCCGACGATGGCGGTGTCGGGTGCTGGCCTGGTGATGATCGAGATGACCGATGTCGAGGCGATCGGTCGCATCACGCCGGGCTGCCTCGGCCTCTATTCCGACGCCTGCGAAGCCGCGCTGAAACGCGTGGTGCAGTCGGCGAAGCGTTGGGGCGGCGCGGCGATCGGCATCCAGCTCGCGCATGCCGGACGCAAGGGATCAACGCACGAACCGTGGAACGGCGGCACGCCGCTGAAGCCGGAAGAGGGTGCGTGGCAGACCGTCGCGCCGTCGCCGATCCCCTTCGCCGACGGCTGGCCGGCGCCGAAGCCGCTGAGCGAGACCGACATGGAGCGCATCGTCGCCGCTTTCGTCGCCGCCTCGAAGCGTGCGTTGCGCGTCGGCGTCGATCTGGTCGAGCTACACGGCGCGCATGGCTATCTGTTGCATCAGTTCCAGTCGCCGCTCTCCAACACGCGCACGGACAGGTGGGGCGGCAGCGCCGAGAACCGCATGCGCTTTCCGCTGCGCGTGGTCGAGGCGGTGCGCGCCGTCTGGCCGGAAGAAAAGCCGCTCGGCATGCGCATCAGCTGTCACGAGTGGACGGATGGCGGGCTCACGCCGGACGACGCCGCGGTCTATGCGCGGGCGCTCAAGGCGCGCGGCCTGGACTATCTGTGCTGCTCGGGCGGCGGCAACGTCGCGACAGCCAAGATTCCGGTCGGGCCGGGCTATATGGTCGAGTTTGCCGCCAAAGTGCGGCGCGAAGCCGGCATCGCGACGCGCGCGATCGGCATGATCGTCGCGCCGCGCCAGGCGGAGAAGATCGTCGCCGATGGGCAAGCGGACATGGTCGCACTCGCACGCGGCTTTCTCGACGACCCGCGCTGGGGCTGGCACGCAGCCGAAGTGCTCGGTGCGCCGATCCCGGCGCCGCCGCAGTATCAGCGCGCGACGCGCGAGACCTGGCCGGGCGCCAAGATCGTTCGGCCGGAGACCGCCATTGCCGCGGAGTAGATCGGCATTAACCACACTCCGTTAATCGTGGATTAATGCCGCCGTCATTACCATCGGGCAGGCTTCAACGGAGACGACCTTGCGCGCTCTCTTTGGCTCGATAGTGCGCGATGCGCGCGGCGCGACGGCGATCGAGTACGCTCTCATCGCCGGCCTGATCGCCGTCGTGATCGCGGTGGCCGTTGGCGCGACCGGCACCAGCGTCAAGAGCCTCTACAACAGCGTGGCCGCGGTCATCTGAGCGGCGCGACGATCGGGCGCAAAAAAATCGCGCGTTAACCGTACCTCGCTACTGCAAGCATTTGTCGAGAATGCTACAAAATCATAGCGTCGCGCTGCATCGCGTTAACCATGCGGCGGCGACGCGGCAGGTTCTCGACGATGCTCGATGGATATTCCGCGCCTGATCTGTTTCGTGCCGCCGTTGCGCCGCGCGTGCGCCGGCTTTACCTCGTTACCGGCGGCTGCGGTTTCATCGGTTCCCATCTGGTCGAGGCGCTGGTCGCGCGTGGCGACGTGGTGCGCGTGCTGGACGATCTGTCGCGTGGCCGCCGCGAGTATCTGCCGCGCGGTGTCGAATTCGTCGAGGGCGACGTCGCGGATCCGGCGGCGGTGCGACGCACGATTCAGGACGTCGATGGCTGTTTCCATCTTGCCGCCGTACCCTCGGTCGTCGAATGCCAGAGCCGCTGGCTCGAGGCGCACCGCACCAACCTGACCGGCACGATCAACATTTTCGATGCCGCGCGCCGAGCCCAGCCCGGTAAGCCGATGCCCGTCGTCTATGCCTCGTCGGCGGCGATCTACGGCAATCGCGGCGCGGTGTCTCTGGGCGAGGGGATGGAGCCGCAGCCGATCTCGATCTGCGGCGCGGACAAGACGGGGTGCGAGCTGCATGCACGCATTGCGCATGCCGCACACGGCGTGCCGACCGTCGGCTTGCGCCTCTTCAATGTTTTCGGGCCGCGGCAGTCCACGGATTGCGCCTATCCTGGCGTCGTGCCGAGCTTCTTCGCACGGGTTGCCGCCGGGCGGCCGGTTACTATCTTCGGCGACGGCGGGCATGTGCGCGATTTCGTATTCGTGGGCGATGCCGTGGCCGCTTTCCTTGCCGCCATGGATCACGCGACCGGCGCGGAGGTATTCAACGTCTGCAGCGGACGCGGCACACCGATGGTCGCGCTCGCAAGACTGATTGCGCGCGTCTTCGCGGTCGAAGCCGAGATCGCGTTCCTGCCGCCGCGGGCCAGCGACGTGCTTCATTCGCTCGGCGATCCGGCTCACGCCGCCTGCACGCTCGGCTTTACCGCGGCGACCGACCTCGAAGCCGGGCTCGTCGCGACGTTGCGGTCATTGCAGGCGGTCAAAGCCGTCTAGCACGCCGGCCGGCCAATTGCCGCATTTGGCTCGTTTGATCCAGATCAATGGCGCGCGTCCGCTTCCGGGAAAATATCGACCCGATAGAATTCGGCGGAGGTCGTGGTGGAAGCCAACGTGGGCACGTTCGATCGGGTCGCGCGTATTGTGGTCGGCCTGATATTTCTGTCGCTTATCGTCCTGCTCAAGGACAACGCGCGCTGGATCGGCCTTATCGGGCTGGTACCGCTGCTGAGCGGCCTCGTCCGCTGGTGTCCGCTTTATTCGGTGTTCGGCATCAGGACTTGAGGATGCGGCCGTCAGGGCCCGTGACGGTGATGGCGAGCGGAATGCCGGCCTGAACGCTTTGCGAGACGGTGCAGAAATCCTCGAACTGCGCCAGGGCACGATCGAGATAGGCAAATGACGCGGGCGCTGCGCCCAGCGCGATCTTCACCTTGATGCCGGTGACGCGCAGACGGTTGCGTTCGTTGCGCCCGATCTCGCACGTTGCGGTCGCGGTCAACGCGCCCGGCTCCTCCTTGAACTTGGCGTTGGCGAAAATCAGGCTCGCGGAGAGGCAGTTGGCTACCGCGGCGGCCAGCAGTTGGGTTGGCGACGGCCCCGAACCGCCGCCGAGAGGAGGCGGCTCGTCCGCGGTCGCCGGTGGCAAGCCGGCCCCGAAATCGACCAAGAAGCGATAGCGGTCCTGACGCGTGACGGATACGGAGACTTCGTTGTTCATTCGCTTTCACCCCGATCGTCGGATTTCAGGAAAACGTCGACAGCAGAAAGGATCGTCGACGCGGCCTAGAAGACCAGAGCTTTATCGGCGGCGATGGTGGCGGTCGCAAGCTCGTCCATCGAGCTGCGTTTGGCGCCGTCGACGAACTCGACCTCGCTCAGGCCGCGCGCATCCATGCAGGTGCCGCACAGCAGCAGCTTATGATTGCCGGTGGCGAATCGTTTCACCATGCGCTCGACGTTATAATAGCCGTCCGGCGTCTTCTGGCCCTTTTTCGCGCACAGGACGGCGTCGGCCAACAGGAAGATCGTGATCTCGGTCGCCGGATCTTTCTTCGCCAGCGCCGTCGCCAACCGCAACGCGTTGTAGCAGCGCTCGGTGCCGTAAGGCGGGTCGTTCAGGATCAGCAAGGTTTTCACGGATGCGCGCTTCGATCGCTTACGACTGAAGCAGCTTACGCTTGTCCTCGAACTCGGCCTTGTCAATGTCGCCGCGCGCGAAGCGCTGTTCGAGAATGTCGAGCGCGGCGCGGCTGTGGCCGTGTGACGCGACGTGACCGGCGCCGCGGAGCAGCCAGACGACGAGGGCGACCGTGCCGCCGACAACGATCAGCATCATCAACGGGCCAAGCATCATGCCAGGGAACCAGCCCCAACCGCCCCAGCCCCAGCCACCCCACATGGGGCCATAGCCATAGTGTGGACCGAAGTCCGATGCGGGCTGCGCCACGGCAGGACACGTCACCAGCATCATCGCGCCGGCAATGGCAAGCAATCGAGCGCGCGTGATCATGCGAACTCTCCCTAATGGATGGCAGTATCAGAGCCTAGATGCTCGGGCGCCGCCGGAGCATTGATTTGGATCAACCGCCCGAAGCGGCCGACGTCAGCCGATCTGGCGGGCGACGATCGGACCGAGGCGGCTGGCGACCACCAGAGGCAGGCGCCGCCATGTGCCGACCATCAGCCGGTATTTCGGATTGAGCGGATTGATCTCGGGCAGGTCGGTGCGCTTGATCACGCGGTACTGGTAACTCAGCGGCTCGGGCGTAAAGCCCCAATAGGTTTTGTAGTCGAACGAGCCCGTGCCGCGCTTGCTGCGGCCGAAATCGAAGACGCGGACGCCGCGCGAAGTCGCGCGCTGCATTTGCGACCAATACAACAGGTCGTAGGCGTGCAGACGCCGCGCCGCCGGCACGGCGCCACCGTAATAGGGCAGCACGCGATCCTTGAAGAAGAAGCTCATCAGCGCGGCCGCCGGTCCGTCAGGCCCGCTCACGCTCGAAATCTCCACGGCGTCGCCGAAGGTCGCTTTGATGGCGGCATAGAAGCGCAGCGGCAGCACCGGCGTCCCTAGATTGCGCAAGCTTTCGGCGTAGATCCGGAAGAACGTGTCGACCGGTGCGGCGGCGTCCGTGACGAGCCGCCTGTCGTCGATCGCCTTGCGCAGATCGGCGCGCTTCTTGCGCGGGATCGCCTTGAGATTGTCGGCGTCTGTTGCGGCGGTGGTCCGCTCGAAGCCGAAATAGAGCTCGGTCTTCGCGATCCACGCGTCCACGAGCGGCGTCGCCGCCGCTTGGCGAAGTTCGACGAATTCGACGCCAAGCCGCTCACCGAGCCGCACCGCTTCTTCGGCAAGCGCTTGCGCCGTGTGGTCGTCGTCTGCGGCGATGCCACCACCGGTCGTGAATGCGGTTGAAATCAAGGCGTCGCCGAACAGCCGCGAGCGGACGTGGATCAGCGGCAGGACACCGACGATACTGCCGTTGCGCCAGGCGCAGCGGTAATGCGCGGCGTGACCGAGCGCGTCTGCGATGATCCGGCGCCAACCGACGCGGTGGAAGAATGTCGTTTGCGACGAGCGGTCGACGTAATCTTCCCACGCCGCTTCATCGCCGTCGCGGACGGCGCGGATTTGCAGCGGTGACGCGTAACCGGCCAACGGATTGGCGTGAAGCTCGCGCGCGGCGGTATCGGGGCTCATGGCCGGCCCTCGAACAGCCGGGCATAGCCCTCCAGCATGCGCGCGAACGGGTACTTGCCGCCGACCTGCGCGTGGTTCAAGCGGCCAATCGCATGGCGGCGGCCGGCGTCGGCGACGAGGGCCGCGAGCGCGCTCGCGAGCATGACTTCGCCGCGCGGTACGATGAAGGCGCGGTTGGGCGGTGCCACCATGTGCTTGATGTCGCCGACGTCGACCGCGGCAACGGGCAGACTCGCCGCCATCGCCTCGAGCACGGTCATCGGCATCTGCTCGGTATCGGATGACAGCGTAAAGATGTCGAAGAGGGCGAGGGCGCGTTGCGGCTCGGCGACCGCGCCGAGGAAGAGCACGCGGTCGGCGATGCCGAGGGCATCGGCGAAAACTTCAAGCGCGGCGCGCTCGCTCCCGTCGCCGGCGATGACCAGCCGCGTGGACTGGTCGTCGAGCCGGGCGAAAGCGGCGAGCAGCCGGCCGAGATTCTTCTCGGGGCGGAGCGGTGCAACCGTGCCGATGATGATCTCGTCGTCGCGTCGCGTGAACAACGGTGCATCCGCGGCCGAGCCGTTGACGTTGCCGAGCTCGACGCCGTTGGGCAGATAGACCACGCGCGACGCCGGCAGGTGCCAGCGGCCGACGGCAATCCGTTCGAGCGTGTGCGACGGCACGACAATCGCATCGCTGCGCATCAGCGCAAGCCGGCGCAACATACCGCGGCGGCGCAGCGGGCGATCGATTTCGTCGGGTCCGAAACCGTCTTCAAAATGGCAGTGCCGCGCGCCAACGAGCAGCCCATTGGCCATGGCCCACTCGATCGCGCCCCAATTGTACGTGGCGAGCAAGTCGGGCGCGGCACGGCGGATGCGGCGCGCGCTGGCATCGAGCCGGGTCAACAGTCCGCGGCGCGGCGCAACATGTTCAACGACGACGTCAAGGGCAGCATCGAGCCGCTCGCGGCAACTCGTGTCGCCGTTGAGGCTCAGGATGGTGTGGCGAAAGCGCGGCCCGAGCGCATTGGCGACGCGCGCCAGGCGCACCTGGATGCCGCCGACGCCGAAGCCTGGCAGGACATGCAGCACGTGACGCGACGCACCGGCGGGCAGGGGTGTATGGCTACCGCCGGCCGCGTCCGGCCGTGAGATCGTCAAGGTTTGGGCCATGCCCGACAGGGTGACGCGAAATGGCTAAAGAACCGATACCGGCGGCTCTCGAATTGGACCTAAAAAAATGGCGGCTCCGGTCAGAAAAAAACGGCGGCTCGTTGCGGAGCCGCCGTCGAGTCGTCCGCCAACTGGTGTCTCGTTCGGGAGATATCGCGGGGGCGGAACCCTGCTTCTTTTTGACGAACGTCGTTCCCGAACGGCCCGGTTTGTGCGGACTTACTTTGGACGGTGCAATGCCCGGGCCAGATGGAGAAAACGCAGGAATCTCGCGGGATTTCTGGTTTTCGGCGGTACCGCCAACGTGGCTCGCGTAAAGCCGGCCGACGGACAAAAAAAGAGTCCGAGGCTTGCGCCCGGACTCTTCCAGTTGGGGGGCTGATCGCTCCGGCGATGCCGGAGAAAAACAGCGCGCGCCCAAACTGGCCCGGTATGGTTAAAAAAGGGTTTACGCCGCTACGGTGCCCGATGCGGCGCTAAATCTCGCCGAGATATTTGCGGGCGAAGCGCAGCAGCTCGAGATCGCTCGTCTGCTTCGCGACGGTCTGGATTTCGCGAAAATAAGCGCGCAGCCCCGCCTGGTCGATCCGGCAGGACAGCCAGCCGACGAATTGATCGGGTGTACGGACCCAGGCAGGCAGTGGATCCAGCGAGTTGTCGAACGGCAGGACGCTCTGCATGATGCGCCAGCGCCGTTGCGACATGATCTCGGCGGACTCATCGCCGGCACCCGGAGTCCAACCAGGGCGCGCATAAGCATGCGTCGTGCGGCGGACCATGACTCTCCTCGGGCTCTTTTTGCAGACTTCTTGATTGGCCAAGGTACGGAACGTTCGTCGGGACAACAACCAAAAAATGTCATTAAAATACAACAAAGTACGATTAATTCCTGCGTTTTTTGGTTAATTTCGGTTTCGGCTCATTCGTGGAGGCGGCATGCTCAACGTGGCGGTCATCGGACTCGGCTGGTGGGGCAGGACCATCATCGGCATGCTGCGGAGCAGCGCGAAGCTTAAAGTCGTCCATGCGGCCGACGTCAATGCCAGTGCCGGCGGCTGGGCGCACGACCACGGGCTTCGGTTCTCGACCGATATTGCCGCCGCACTTGCCGACCCGGCGGTGCAAGCGGTCATCCTCGCGACGCCGCATTCGCTCCACAGCACCCAGATCGCGCGCGCCGCGGCGGCCAAAAAGCATGTCTTCTGCGAAAAGCCGCTGGCGCTCAAACGCGCCGACGCGGCGGCGTCGGTCCGCTTGTGCAATCAGCATGGCGTCGTGCTCGGCGTCGGTCATGAGCGCCGCTTCGAGCCGCCGATGGTCGAGCTGGCGAAGGTCGCCAAATCAGGCGCGCTCGGCGCGCTGCTGCAGATCGAAGCGAGCTTCTGCCACAACAAGGTGATGAACCTGCCGACCGACAACTGGCGCCAGTCGACGACCGAAGCGCCGGCCGGACCGCTGACGGCGACGGGCATTCACCTGCTCGATCTGTCGGTGAGTTTTCTCGGCACCCCGGAAAGCGCATTGTGCCGCACGCGTCAGCTCGGCAGTCCGCTCGCGAATGGCGATACGCTGGCGGCGCTGGTCTCGTTCAAGGGTGGCGGCGTTGCGCTGATCAACGCCATCCCGGCGACGCCGTTCGCGGGACGCTTCACGCTCTATGGCAGCCAGGGCTGGGCCGAGGTGCGCGACAAGAGCCATCCCGAGCAGCCGACGGGATGGACGCTGACGACCTGCGCCTTCGACGGCACCACCACGTCGGTCGACTATCCGGCGGCTTCGTCGGTGCGCGCGAATCTCGAGGCCTTTGCGGACGCCGTGGAAGGGCGGGCGGCGTATCCCATGCCGCAAGCCGAGATGATCGCGACCATCGCCGCGCTCGAGGCCGTGGTCACGTCCTCTGTGACCGGCGCGGTCGCGCCCGCGCCACCAGCACCCTGAGGCGTGCGTTCTCGGCGCGGGCGATGTCACGCTCGCGCTCGGCGCGCTTCAGGCGTGCTTGGGCGCGCACCAACTCGCGGCGGAGCAGGACGAGATAGCGGTCGGCAGGCGGCATCGCGGCGCCATCATCCAATGGCCGGCGCCGAGTCGCCAAGGCCAACACGCGGCGCCGCGCGCCAACTGTAAAATCGGCCGACAACCCATTGATTTTAACCACGGATTTCTGACGTTAAGCTTGTATTCATCGTGAAAAAGACGTTACCGTCGCCACGAAATTTCGCGCTCGCGCGCATCGCCAGAACGGCCGGCAGAACGCCGAACGCGCCCCCGCAAGGGGCGCCGTCAACGTGGCTGCAGGATTCGGAAGGCTGATGTCGTCACTGTCGCAACGCCTCAAGCAGCGCTATTTCGGCCGCTATCAGCATCCTTACGGCGTGCTGCGCCGGCGGGTCGAGGACCTGCTCGCGCCCGATGCGACGCTGCTCGATGCCGGCTGCGGCCGCGGTGCGCCCACGCTGGCGCATTTCCGCGGCCGGGCGCGCCGGCTTGTCGGCGTCGATCTGGTCGAGTTTGCCGACGCGCCGAGCGGCATCGAACTGCGCCAGCGCGATCTCGCCGACACCGGTCTCGCCCCGGGCGCGGTCGACCTGATGTACAGCCAGGCGGTGCTCGAGCACGTCACCGATCCGGATGCGGTGTTTGCCGAGATTGCCCGTGTGTTGAAACCCGGCGGCCGTTACATCGGTCTCACGGCGAACAAATGGGATTACGCGTCGCTCGCAGCGCGGCTCATTCCGAATCGCTTCCATCCTTGGATCGTGCGGCGCACCGAGGGTCGCGACGAGCAGGACGTGTTTCCGACGGCCTATCGCGCGAACACCCGACGCGACGTTGCGCGTCACGCTGCGCGCCATGGACTCGAGCTCGTCGAGTTTCGCTATCTCGGTCAATATCCGAACTATTTCATGTTCAACGGCGCGCTGTTCCTGGTGGCGACCGCCTACCAGAAGCTCATCGAACGCGTCGCGCCGCTGCACTGCTTGCAGGGCTGGATCTTCTTCGTGCTGTGCAAGTCCGAAGACTGCGCCGCGCCAAAAAACGCCACCCGCTCGGCCGCCTGAGCCAGGGTTGCTCCGACCGCGCCGCGCTGAGGCGGCGGGAACGGCCATCCATTGCCGCCGTTATGTGCTCGATACTCCTCGGAGGGCGGGATTCATGCGGCTGTGGGCGGTGGTGGCACTGGCGCTGTTGGCGGCAGGATGCACGACGATGCGCGAGACCGAGCCGAAGCGCACGGCGACCGAGGAGATGCTGATTTCCAGCGCGGCAGATCGTGCGGTCGCGCAGGTCGACACCAAGGCGCTAAGCGGCAAGAAGGTCTTTGTCGACGCGTCGAACTACAAGGGCCTCGATCCGGAATACACCATCGCCGCCGTGCACGAAGCACTGCTGAAAGGCGGCGCGCTGCTGGTCGGCGATCGCAAATCCGCCGACGCTGTCGTCGAAATGCGCAACGGCGCGCAGTCGGTCGACCAGCACGAGTTCCTGATCGGCATACCGAGTTTCAGCCTGCCGATCCCGCTCACGGGCACCGCGCTGCAAATTCCGGAGATCGCGCTCTATGCCAAGGCGCAGCACATCGGCGTGTCCAAGCTCGCCGTTGCTGCGTACAACGCGAAGACCGGCGCCTACGATACCGCCAGTGGGCCGCTTTACGGATTCTCGCACGAGATCCGCTACACGGTGCTGCTGTTCGTCAAATGGCGGCACAACGACTTCCGTCCGAGCGAGCAGGGGACGATGGGCAAGGGCCCATAGCAAGCTGTGCGCGACGGCCGCCAGACGGCTTAGGCCGCGCGGCGTAGACACTCGAGCTCGATGGCGACGGTCGTGCCCTGATTGATGGCGCTGGTGATCGAGAACCGGCCGCCAAGCAGCTCGACGAGGTGCTTGGTGAGCGGCAGGCCGAGGCCGGTGCCGCCGTATTTGCGCGCGAAGCGGTTGTCGAGCTGCTCGAACGGCCTCATCGCGGCGGGAATGTCCTCTTCGGCCATGCCGATGCCGGTATCCTTGACCTCGATCACCATGCGGTCGGCGCCGTTGTGCGCCGACACCGTGACCGAGCCGCCAGGCGGCGTGAACTTCAACGCATTCGAAATCAGATTGATGAGAATCTGACGCAGACGGGTGCGGTCGCCGATGACCGGTGGCAGATCGGGATCGAGCCGCGTGGCGAAGACGACGTTGGCGCGGGTCGCCTGGTCGCGCACGATACGGTCGACCTCGCGCACGATCGCCGCGAGATCGAGCGGCTCGCGCCCGACCTTGAGCGCGTTGGCCTCGGCCTTGCTGATGTCGAGGATGTCGTTGACGACTTCGAGCAGGTGGCCGCCGGCCGCGCGGATGTCGTGGGCATATTCGCGGTACTTCTGCTGAAGCGGTCCGAGCATCGCGGTCTCGATGATCTCGGAGAAGCCGATGATCGCGTTGAGCGGCGTGCGCAGCTCGTGGCTCATGTTGGCGATGAAGCGCGACTTGGTCTGGGTCATCGCCTCGGCGCGCGCCTTTGCCTCGATCGCGCGCGTCGTTTCGATGCGCGCTTCGGCAAGGTTCACATAGGACGAAAAATACCGCAGAGCGAGCACGGTCAACAGCGCAATCATGCCGAGGATGAGGCCAAGGGCAGCGACAATGCCGATGAATTCACTGCGCCAATCGGCGTAAACCCGCGCGTCGGTCATGATCACGTTCACTGCGAGCGGAAAGTCGTTGAGCGCGTGCGTCGCGATGAACAGCGGCAAACCGAGAATGCGGCCCTGGCTGTGCACCACGCCGGCGGCTTTGTGCGAGAGAACGCGGGGGAACGCGAGCATCGAGCTGAGATTGCGGCCGACGACGGGCAGGGGCGGATAGCGCGCCAGCAAAAAACCGTCGCGGTGGAACAGGGAAACCGCAGTGCCCGGGCCGAGATAGATATCGTGATACAGACGTGTGAAGTAGTCGAGGGGAATTACGGCCGTCATGATTCCGGCGAACGATCCGTCGGGTGCGTTCAGACGGCGCACCAGGATGATCGCGGGCATGCCTGAGCTTCTAAGATGAACCGGCTCACTGATGAATCGGACTGGCGTGCGATTACCGCGCGCGCTCTGAAAATACGGGCGGTACGAAATGTCGAGAGTCGGCGACAATCCAGCCTCCGACGAGTTGACCAGCCGGCCACGTGAATCGAAAATCGAGATGCGGTTGAGTTGTGGCAGGCCGCCCATTTCCGCGCGCAGCAGCTCATGCACCGCCTCGCCGCCGTAGAGCGTGCGGATCGTCCGAGCTGCTGCCGCTCCGCGCCGCTGCAGCAAGAGATCGAGTGTGTCCTTGACGATGAGATCGATGGTGCCGAGCGACCGCTCGGTCTGCTCCGCCAGAACCGTATCGAGACTCATCAGCGTTTGCCGCGCGTGGTCTGTCGCGCTGGTGCGCAGATGAACGAGTAGCAATGCGGCGATGCCGAGGACCGCAGCGGCGACGAGCACGCTGCCGATGACAAGGAACTTCATCGGCCGCGCGCGCAGCGATGACATCCCGGCGGCGACAGGGGAGGGAGCAGGCGGTGATAGGGACGTGGCCGGATCCGGATCCGCCATCGGCATGCATCCGTTCGGTGTAAAGCGCTCTATTAGACGGCGGACGGGTTGATAAAACCCTTAAGGCCGGTCGCGCGCCACTATGGCCCCGGCCATGGTTAGGATTGCGTTAATGCACGCTCTCGCGCGACCGCGACGAGCGCCGGACTCAAGCAATTCGTCGACCAGGAATTTCGCGCGCGCACGAGATTATCTAAGGCGAGAGTCTCGGAAGCCTTCGACAGTTGTGACCGCCACACCTGTTTCGTGCGCGGGCGGCCGCGACGATTTCATCAAGGAGGTGAAAGCGCGTAACATTAAGGTTGTCGCCGACATCTCGACCGAATCCGGTCAGGCCGACTTCTCCGCTGACGTGGTCAGGCTCAAAGCTGTCAACCCGAAGCGATCTTCGTCGATCTGAACGAAGCAGAAAGCGCGCGCTTCCTGATAGAGGCCAAGAAGCAGGGCATCAAGGCCCCGGTGAAAACGCGCTGCTTAAGCTGATCGGCCCGGAATATAGCGCGTGCCGATCGACGGCTTGCTCTGTCCGAGGCCGGGCAATTCCCAGATGCCCGCGCCGGCCGGATTGATGTTGGCGGCGATGTCGACGTCGATCAAATACGGCTTGTTGGCGGCGATGCCCTTGCGGATCGCCTCGCCGATATCGGCGGCGCGGTCGACGCGCACGCCTTCGACGCCGCAGGAGCGCGCCATGGCGGCGAAGTCGGGATTATAGCGCTCGCCGGTCAAGGGATCATGGAAGTCGGTCGCTAGTTCGCGGCCCTCGAGATAGCCGCGCTGCAGCCCGCGGATCGAGGCATAGGCGTAGTTGTTCCACACCACCCACACGACCGGCAGATTATATTCGACCGCGGTGCCCAGGACGTTGGCATGCATGAAGAAGGCGCCGTCGCCGCACACCGATACGCAGGGCCGGTCAGGCGCGGCAAACTTGGCGCCCAGAACACCGGCGACACCGAAGCCCATGGAACCGAAGCCCATGCAGCCGATCAACGAATCCGGGCGGCGCGGTTTGCAATAACCAAGTAGCCAGTTGTGGTGCACGCCGATATCGCTGACCAGGATTGCGTCCTCGGGCAGGGCCTTGTCGATCTCGGCCGCCGCGCGCTGCGGATTGATCGGCTGGGTGTCGTCGGTAAAGCCGGGCGCGACAAGCACATCCCATTCCTTGCGATAACCGTCGATCACGCCAAGCCACTTTTTGCGGGCGTCGAGTTTCTTCTCGACGTCTTTGCGGCGGTCGAGTTCGGCAAGAACTTGGCGCAGGAAGGTGCGCAGGTGAGCCATCAGGCCGAGCGCGACCGGATAATTGCGGCCGATTTCTTCCGGGTCGATGTCGACATGAATGAGCTTGGTCGGCGGAATGGTAAAGGAATAGCCGGGAATCCAGGAACTCGAGGTGCGATCGTCGAAGCGCGCACCGAGCGATAGCAAGACGTCAGCCTGGCGCGTCGCGTGATTGGCTTGGTAGTGACCGCCGCGTGCGACCAACCCGAGCGCCAGCGGATGATGCGTATCGATGACGCCGAGCCCGCTCATCGAAGCAGCGACCGGTATCTGCAAGCGCTCGGCAAGCTTGAGCAATTCCGCGGCCGCGCCAGCATGGCGGATCGCTTGCCCGACCAGCATGACCGGGCGTTCGGCGTTGAGCAGCATGTCGACGGCCTTCACGACACCATCCGGATCGGCGCCGCAACGGCTCGAGATGTTGGCGCTCCATTCTTCCGGTTTCGGGGCTTCCTCGGCGGCCGCCTCCAAGAAGACGTCGTAGGGTACATCCAGCACCACCGGCCCGGGCCTGCCAGTCACCATGGTCTTCCAGGCTTGTCGGACCGCCAACGGCACCATCTCGCCGCGCGTTGGCTGATAAACCTTCTTGCAGCAGGCGCGCACCATGGATGGAAAATCCGCCTGATGCTGCCGGTACATTTCCTGGAAAGCGCCGCGATTAAACTGGCTGGTCGGCACATTGCCGGTCACAGCCAGAAAAGGCACCGAGTCGAGATAGGCGGTGGCGAGCGAGATTGGCAGATTGGCCGAACCCGGCCCGCATGAGGTGAAAGTCGCGGTCGGTCTTCCCGACACGCGGTAATAAACGTCCGCCATGAAGCCGGCGACGCTTTCATGATGGACGGACACGGTCTTGATTTCGTGCGAGCGCTCGTACAGCGCGTCGATGAACTGAATATTGCCGTGGCCACACAAGCCGAAAACCTGCGGCACTTTCTCCCGAATCAGATAGTCGACAATGACTTGAGCACCGTTGAGCGTGTTCGACATCTGACTTGAACTCCTTAGCGGGTACGGTGCCCCGCTTGACTGGGCTGCGCGAAGCTATCTCTCATAATGCCGTAGGTCAATTCACTATGTGGCATGCCGGTTAGAGGTATGCTTGCCCGAGTGAATGTCGAAGCATCAGCCCGTGGCTCTGTGGAAGAAAAAGAGTGAGGTGGCCGATGGGGCTTCGGGACCCAATCTGCGTTAACGCACGCCGTGCGCGTCGCCGCCGAGCGAGCGCGGATCGCGCGCCGGCCAGCGGTCGAGCTCTGCCGCCAGCAGGAACTCGCGCAAGGTCCGGTTGAACAACGCCGGCTCCTCGAGATTCACCAGATGGCCGGTCTTGGGCAGCACGACCAGGCCGGACGTGGCGATCGTGTGCTTCATCAGGATGCCGGGCTGCAGGCAGGCTTCGTCCTCGTCGCCGGCGACGATCAGCACCGGGACGGTGATCTGCGCCATGCGCTCGACTAGATCGTAAAGCGACGGCCGCCGGGCCTGCACGCCGCGCAACGTGTTCGCGGATCCCTTGGGCGAATGCTCGGCGAGCCGCGCGGCAAACTCGCGCCAGCCCCGCGGGTCCTTGTTCTGGAGTTGCACGCGCGCGGCGCCGAGCGCGTAGTGATCGGCGACCTTCGCGCTACCGTCGCGCTCGAACCGAACAGCGAGGCTCTCGCTATCCTGCTGAAAGCGGGCGCGCTTATCCTTCTCGGCACCGTAGCCGCAGCCGCAAATGGCCAAAGAGTACGCGCGATCGTGGTGGCGCAGGCCAAAATGCAGGGTCGCAAATCCGCCCATCGATAGGCCGACGATGTGGGCGCGCTCGAGACTGAGATGGTCGAGCACGGCGGCAATATCGTCGGCGGCGCGCTCGACCGAGTATTGCGTAACGTTCTTGGGCACGTCGGAGGGCGGGTAGCCGCGGGCATTGAATGCAATGCAGCGGTAATAGCGCGCGAAGGAGCGAAGCTGCGGCTCCCAACTTCGCAGGTCGCCGCCGAACTCGTGAACGAAGACCAGCGGCCGGCCGTGGCCGGCCTCTTCATAATGGAGCCTGACGCCGTCGTCGGTCGTGGCAAAAGGCATGGCGATTTCCCCTGCGATATCCGTTGGCGCGCGATGGTGGTCAAGTTTCACCGAATTGTCACGCCACTGAAACCGGCCGAGTGATAGCAAACGTAAGTGCGAAGTTTTTTAACGTTCTTGGCAATCGGGCCGTGACGGCACGGCCCAATCCGGCACCGACGCCCGACGCGCCACGGCTTGTTGAGTCGATCAAGCAGGCGCTACGGCCGATCAAGGCGCGGTGGAGCCGGTCGCCGCCGCCGTCGTGGCACGCGACCGCCGACGTCATGAAGCGTCACGGCTTGCGGCCGCGAACCGTGTTCGACATCGGTGTCGCATACGGTACCTACGAGCTCTATCGCGAGTTTCCCGACGCGTTCTATTACCTGGTCGATCCGACGCCGGAATCGCTGCGCTATATGCGCCAGCTGTCGCGGCAGCTCGATTGCGAAGTGTTCAACGTCGCGTTGTCCGATCGCGATGGCGAGATGGAGATCGAAATACGCGCGGACATCCAGGGCGCGACCTTCTTCGAGGAAGTCGGACCGCGCGAAGTGCTGCGGCGCGAGACCGTCGTGGTGCGGCGCTTCGACACGTTGTTGAGCAGCTTCGAGCGGCCCGCCCTGGCCAAGATTGACGTGCAGGGCTCGGAGCTCGCGGTGCTGCAGGGCATGGGTGAGCGCATCCGCGAGTTGGACGCCATCATCGCCGAAACCAGTACGCTCGCGACGATCAAAGGCGGGCCCGAGCTCTATGACCTGATTGCCTTCATGAAGACGCGCGGTTTCGTCGCGTTCGACGTGCTCGGTTACACGCGGCGGCCGCTCGATCACGCCCTGGCGCAGATCGACATGCTGTTCGTGCCGGAGGAGTCGCCGCTGCGCACCGACCGGCGCTGGGCCGCTACCGCCTGACGTGTTCAGCGCGCGGTGACCTGATTGCGGAATTCGAGCGGCGCGGCAATCCGGCGGAACGGTTCGATGCTGGAGCCGGTGCCGCGCACGACGATGTCGCCGTAGCCGAGTATCCGCCCGCCGAGCGATTGATCGACGTCCACGCTTTCGACCTTGTCCATGTTCATTTCGATGGTGTGACGACGGATCAGGCCGCGCTTGAAGATGACACGGCGGTCGGTGACCGCGATCTCGGTCGTCCAGCGCCGCAGCGCCGCGACTAGCAAGCTCACCAGGCTCACGGCCATCGCCAGGTCGAGGAACATCAAAAGGTAGGGCGTGGCGAGGCCGAAGCGGCTCGCCGCGACGAGCGCGAAATACATCGCCGCCACGACGGCGAACAGCACGAATCCGGGAAAATAGACGATCCAGTGCAGCTGCCCGGCGTAGCGCAGCGTCTCGCCCGGCTGGAGGATCCGGCGGAGATAGCTCATTGCCGATTCTGGTCGGAAGATCTGGTGAGCCCGGCGGGAATCGAACCCGCGACCCCATGATTAAAAGTCATGTGCTCTACCGGCTGAGCTACGGGCTCGCGCAACTGCGCCGGACAATAGGCACGCAGGCGTGCGCGGGTCAACCCGCGGACGCCGTACAGGCCGTATTCACTCGAAGAAGCGGATAGGTACCATCCACGGGCTGTAATTGCCACCGCCGTTGGCGGACGGCGCAGTCAGGGCGCTGCTGGACGTTTGCTGTGACGGATCGCTGGCGCAACCGGCAACTGCCAGGACGACGACGGCAAGAATGACGACGATCAGCGGCTTGGTCATGACACGCCTTCCATTCGTTCGCGGCGGACGCATCATGTGGTGCGCGCCGCACGGGGCCTGATCGCGAAGTCGAGCGGATGGTAGGGCGCGCGGTCGGCGTCGCCAATCGACGAAAACCTTAAGCCGGCGGCTTTTTTACTTTAGGCCGGTCTCTGCGAAACCGGTAGTGCGCGCCGCGGCGCGAGGGCGCGTTCTTCGACGCGGATTCGCCAGAAGAGCAGTAGGCCGTTGAACACCGAGAAGATCACCGCGATCCGCCACGCGCCGAAGGCAAGCGGCAGTGCCGCGATCTCGCCGGCGACGACCAGGTAATTCGGATGGGCGATGAAGCGGTAAGGGCCGCGGCGCGCGACGGGCACGCCAGGCAGGTCGTAGACGCGGGTCGTCCAGTAAGGGCCGAGACTCCGGATAGTCCACAACCGAAGCGCCTGCAGCGCAATGAATGCGCTGAGCCAGAACCAGTTCATCGGCGCATCCCACGGCACCAGCACGATCAGCGCCAGCAGCCACGCCGCGTGCAGCGCGACGATCAGCGGATAGTGCCCCGCGCCACGCTCGATCGCGCCGCGCGCTTTCAATGCGCGGGCATTGTGGGCCGAATAGGCGAGCTCGCCGAGTCGTGCCAGCGTCACCAAAGAGACGATGACCGGCAGCGGGCTCACGCGTCGAGCACCAGGAATCCGGCGCTGAAGCCCGGGCCGAGTGCCGAGAGCAGCATCCGTCCGCTTGCGCCCGCCCTGAGCGTGCGATCGAGCACGAACAGCACGGTCGCTGCGGACATGTTGCCGCAGTCGCGCAACACCTGGCGTGCATGATCGAGTGCGCGCGGTCCGAGCGCGAAGGCCTCCTCGATCGCCGCCAGAACCTTCACGCCGCCCGGATGACAGACGATTTGGTCGATGTCGGCGAACGACTGGCCGTGACGCACGAGGAAAGCGTCGACGGCGGCGCGCAGCTTGCTCCGCACCAGCGCCGGAATGTCGCGCGAAAAGATCGCCTTGAGTCCGTCCTCCATCACGTCCCAACCCATGACGTCGAGCGAGTCGGGCCAGGTGTGCTCGCCAGCCGGACCGAGACGCGGACCGTCGCCCGCAGTCGAGACGATGCCGGCGGCGGCGCCGTCGCCAAATAGCGCGGTGGCGACGACATTGCTCTTCGAGTTGTCGCCGCGCCGGAAAGACAGCGCACAAAGTTCGACCACAAGAAAGAGGACGTGCGCGCCGGGGCGTGCGCGGGCGAGGTCCGCGGCACGCGCCAGGCCGGCAACGCCGCCGGCGCAGCCAAGACCGAAGATTGGCAACCGGACCACATCGGAGCGCAGCCCGAGCCGGTTGAGGAGCCGGGCATCGAGGCTGGGCGTGGCGATGCCGGTGGTGGAGACCGTGACCACCGCATCGATTTGATCCGGCGCAAGCGCGGTGGCGGCAAGGCAGGACCGCGCCGCACGCTCGAGCAGCCGCACGGCGTGTTCGAGATAGAGCTCGTTGCGCTCGGCCCAATCGTGCGCGCGGTCGTACCATTCGAGTGGCACGCACGAATACCGCGTCTCGATGCCGGCGTTGGCGAAGACCGGCATCAGCCGCTCCAAATCGAGTGCGGCGGCGCCCGCGAAATAGGCGCGGGCGCGATGCTCGATATCGGCCTGACGCAGGACAAAGGGCGGCAACGCGGTCGACAAGGCGAGCAAGCGGGGTACGTTCGTCACTGGCGGTAGGCTCCTTGCGCCGTTAGAGTGTCGGCCCCCTTGGGTTCTGCATACCGTAGAGCCACACGGGCAAATCTTGGATCACATGTTCGCGCGGTAAGAAGGACGCCCACGAATGGCCCGTGAGAGCCGCAAACAGCCGATCGAGGACGGCGCCGCCAACGGTAACGGAAACGGCCTCGGCGAGCGGCTGCGTGCATATTTTCTCGCTGGAATCCTGGTCACCGGGCCGATCGCCTTCACCCTGTGGATCACCTGGAGCATCGTCGATTTCGTCGATCGGGCGGTGTCGCACCTGGTGCCCACCAGCTATAACCCGAGCAGCTATTTTCCGTTCAATATTCCGGGCTTCGGCCTGGTCGTCGCCGTCGTCGCGCTGACGCTGGTCGGCTGGCTGACGGCTGGTTACCTCGGCCGCCTGCTGCTCCGACTGTCCGATCGGATCATGAAGCGCATGCCGGTGGTGCGCAGCATCTATGGCGCGCTGAAACAGATTTTCGAGACCGTGCTTGCAAAGCGGTCCAGCTCCTTCCGCGAGGTCGTGCTGGTCGAATGGCCGCGCCGCGGCATGTGGACCGTGGCCTTCGTCACCGCGCAGGCCGAGGGCGAGCTCAAGTCCAACGTCGCGCCGGATTCGATCGGGCTCTACGTGCCGACGACACCGAACCCGACCTCGGGCTATCTCGTCTATGTCTCGCGCGAGCAGATCGCACCGCTGTCGATGTCCGTCGAGGAGGGCATCAAGCTGGTGATTTCCGGCGGCATCATCACGCCCCAAAGTCGCGAAATCCCGCTTGTCGCGAAGGCGCAGGAAACCGTCGAGCCAAAATAGGCGCGCGAGCTCATCCAGCGCGCAGATAGCGCACCGCGGCGTCGCGCGCGAAGAGATAGAGCAGGGTGCGCAGCGCCGTGCCGCGCGCGCTTTCGAGCTCGGCATCCCGCGCCAGCGCCAGTCGCGCCTCCTCGCGCGCGATCG